>Ga0213840_1000115_pt1 | contig 206457 bp, 141 predicted proteins | sample SWPATP22_FD_160132 | JGI IMG/M metagenome (GOLD analysis project Ga0213840, IMG submission 160132) | Coastal seawater microbial communities from Marineland, Florida, United States - SWPA TP2 #2 | ecosystem: Environmental > Aquatic > Marine > Coastal | place: USA: Florida | collected 2016-08-14 | reverse complement strand
GCGGCACACCACCCCCCGGTGGCGGCGGGGGCGGCGGAACGGCAGCGCCTCCAGGAGGCGGCGGCGGGGGCGGCACACCGCCAGGCGCTGGCGGAGGCGGTGGAATCGCGGCGCCCCCGGGGGGAGGCGGGGGCGGCGGCACACCCGCGGGTGCCGGTGGCGGAGGCGGGATCGCCCCGCCTGGTGGAGGCGGCGGCGGTGGCACTCCCGCAGGGGCTTTCGGAGCGCCCCCAGGCGCGGGAGGCGGCGGGGGAATCGCGCCACCTGGTGGCGGGGGCGGCGGCGGCACACCTGCAGGTGCCGGCGGCGGAGGCGGCACGCCTGCAGGCGCTTTTGGGGCGCCTCCGGGAGGCGGCGGCGGCGGCGGCACCCCGGCTGGAGCCGCAGGGGCTTTGGCGGCAGGAGGAGGCGGCGGGACTCCTCCTGGAGGAGGGGGTGGCGGGGCCTTTCCTGGGGCAGCCGGAGACCCTCCACTCAACAAATCCGCCGCGGCCAGAGCGTCGGCCATGAACATCTGCGTGTGCCCGCCGCCCTCGTCGGGAGTTGGGGCTGCTGCGGCGGGTTGGGGCGGCTTGGTCGCGGGATCACCGCGCAGGTTCATGCCGCCGTCGTCGCCTTCCATGCTCAGCGCCGACAACTCGTCTGGGGTGAGGCCGGGCAGCATGCCCGTCATGGCAGAGGGGTCGACCTCGACGCGGGGGGCCGCTTTCTTTTTGTGCGCCGTCGCCGCCGACGGCGCGGCCATCTTCACCTCGCGCGCCGACACCGACGCCGAGGGCAAGTCGTCGAGGGCCACCACCCGCGACGACTGGGAGCCGTCGTCGAGGGGCACCGCTCGCGTGGCCACGCGCGGCGCTGGCTTTTTCGCAGGCGGCGGGGGCGCTGCCGGCGCTGGGGCCGGCGGCATGTCTTCGAGCGACACCACCGCCTTGGTGGCCGCCCTTGGGGCACTCGTCTTGCCCGCCGATGGCGGGGCCACGCCCACACGCGTCGCATCCGACGGCGTGGCCATGCTGTCGTCGAGAATCGGCGCCGCAGCCGACGTCATGATCGCGGGCCCTTTTGCGGCGACGGCTGGGGCGGGTGGCGCTGGAGGCGCAGGTGCCTGGGGCGCGGTGGCCGGCCTGCTGCCTTGTTTGCTCGGCAGAGGCGCCACCCCCGACCCCGACGACACCCCGCCGCTGATGCTGGCAGCGCGGCCGCGTCCCGACACCACGGTCTTGGGCTTGCCGACGTCGTCGGGAATGTAGGCGGCGGTGCCTTGGGCCCGCACACCGCCGCCGCCACTGGGCGCATCACCACGGAGGTTCACGTTGGCGGCGGGCAGGTCGGCAATGGCCGAGTGCAGCGTCACCAACCGCGTCTTGCGCGGCGTGGCCTGTGAAGCGGCGCGGCCGTCGGGAAACATGGCGGTGACAAATGAGCCGAGGTCGGCGCGGCGCAACGTCAGGTTGTGCTGGTGGGCAATCTGCCCCAACGCCATCTCCAAGGAGGCCGCATCCGTCGCCCGCTTTTTGGGGTCTTTGTCGAGGGTCTGCCGCATGAGCTGCTCGAGCTCGGGGGGCACATTCAACAGTTGCGGCAGCTCCGGCACGGTGGCGGCGCGCATGCGGTCGAGGGTGGAGATGTCAGAAGAACCTGCGAACAGCCGCTCGCCGGTGATCATCTCGTACAGCAGGATGCCGACGTTGTAGAGGTCGGAGCGGTGGTCGAGGGGTTTGCCCCGTGCCTGCTCGGGCGACATGTAGCCGAACTTGCCTTTGACGACGCCGGCCATGGTCTTGTGCCCCGACTGCTGCACCTTGGCGATGCCGAAGTCGGTGAGCTTCACGCCCCCGTCGTAACCGACGATGACGTTGTGGGGGCTGATGTCGCGGTGGATGAGACGCAGCGGGCGTCCGTCTGAGCCCGGCGCGTTGTGGGCGTAGTCGAGGGCGAGGAGAATCTCGCGCGCGACGTGCACCGCCATGGGCACCGACATGCGTTTGCCGGCGAGGCCGGCGGCATGGATGACGTCGGCGAGGTCTTTGCCGTCGGCGAACTCCATGACGATGAAGTACTCGCCGTCGTCGGAAACGCACAGATCAAAGACCTGCACAATGTTGGGAAACGACAAACACGCCGCCACCCGCGCCTCCTCGACGAACATCTGAATGAGCTCGGGGTCGCGGGTGTATTGCGCGAGGATCTTCTTGACGGCGTAGTTGCGCTGAAACCCGTCGTCACGGGCGACGCGTGCTCGGTACACTTCGGCCATGCCGCCTGTGGCATGCAGTCCTAAAATCTCGAGCTCGCTCAGCTGCATCCAGGGCTCCTGACGTCTGGCGGGTGACGAGCCAGCGACAAGGACCGCCACTCTGTCAGAGGTTTTTCGGCTGGTGCAAGTCGTGGGCAGGTATGACTGACCATTGCCGCCAAGTCGTTCGGGCGACTTGCTGTTGGTGCCTTGAGCCCACTACCGTTCGTGGGCGTACAGGCACCGCGGGCAACGGTGGGGCCTCAGAGAGGTATGGATGGTCAGCGCCGGAACCCAGGTGATCAGCCGCAAGCAGCTCGCTTCGGCCAACACCCCGCCCTACATCAAAGAGGTGGAGACGCTCATCGAGGTGGCCCTCACCAAAGCCTCCTCAGCGACGAGCAAAGAGCAAAAGCGCACCGTCAAAGTGCCCGACCTTGAGCGTGCCCTGGGCATTCTTGAGAAGAACAGCAGCGGCAGCCCTCCCGTCGAACACCTCCTCGCCCTCGCCGAGGTGCATTGGGAGCTGGAGAACTCCAAAGAGTCCATCGCGTTTTTGAAAGAGGCCATCCAGCTCGCCCCCAAAGACGCCCGGCCCTATGGCCTCCTCGGCCGCTACCTGATGAACAAGGGCCTGCGCGACCAGGCCATGAACTTCCTCGACCGCGCCATCGCCCTCGACCCTGGCGACGTGCAGAGCAAGAAGCTGCGTGAACGTGCCGCCCGACAGGCACGCAAGTCGTACACCGTCGTCGTCAACGCCCAAGACCTCGCCAAGTCGGCCAGCGACAAAAAGAAAAACAAAGCCGCGGCCGGCAAAGCCGAAGCCACCCGTCTCCTCGACGTCGACGCCCTGCGCGCCGAACAGGCATTGGAGCAAGCCGCCGCGGTTGAAGACGCCGTCGAGAACCAACTCGACGACGCCTTGGCCAAGCTCCTCGCCACCGACCTGTCGGGCGCCGACGTCGGCATTCTCAAACCCGAATCGTCGTCCGCCTCCAAAGCCGGACGCCTGGTGAAGACGCTGGTGGTCTTCGGGATGATCGGCATCATCGGCATGCTCAACGGTGCTGTGTTTCAACGGGCGCGCCCCAAGTCGGGCCCCGTGAGCCAAACCCTCCTCGAGAAAGCCATCTTTCAGGCGACACCCAAGTCGCTCATCGATGCCGAAGCCCGCATCATCCAAGACCCCGAGATGGGCAACGCCACCCAACGGGCGCTGGTGTCGGCCCTGCTCTACGCCGACTTCGGCCACGACCTCTTGCACCTCGACACCGCCGTCGAGGCGCTGTCGACGCTGAAAGACGCCGAGAAGAAATCACCCGCTGGCCTGCTCCTGCGCGCTCTGGTGCAACGGGCCGACGACGCTGAAAAAGACGCCTCTCTCGACGACGAGCTGCAAAAAGCCAAACTGCGCCAAGTCGAAGCCGACGACGTTCTCATCGCCATGGCACGTGCCGAGCGCCACGCCCAAAGGGGCGACCTGAGCGCTGCCACCTTCGCCCTCGCCGACCAAGCGTTGAGTGCGCAGAGTTCCCCGCGCGCGCTGGTGCAGTTGGCGCGGTACGAGGCGGCGCGTGGCAACTTGGCGTTGACCCGCAGCTACATCGCGCACGGTCTGAAGATGTTTCCCGAGCACGCGCCCCTGTTGGCGATGGGGTTGTTGCTCGAAGACAACCGTCCGTTGCCGACGAAGAAGAGCAAAGGCAAAAAAGCGAAGGCGCCGAAGCCGACACCCACAGCGTTGACGGGCACGGCGAAAAAGGCCGACGCACTCCTCGAGAACCTCGACATCGAAGGCGAAGACGCCGCCCTCGTCGCCTTGGTGCACGGCGCATTGCAGTTTGCCCGCGGCGACGACGCCAAGTCGGGCCCGCTGTTCGGCATCGTCAAACGGCGTGGCAAAAACAGTGCCCCGCTGCTCAACGGCCTCGTCGAGACCTACCTGTTGCGGGTACAACCCGACAAGGCGATGTCGCTGCTGGACGACGGCAGCTCCCTCGTCGACAGCAGCATTCCCCTGTTGGCCAACGCGGCCCGGGCCAAGCTGCTCAACGGGCTCCCCGACAAACCCCTGCGCACCCTGCGCAGCTTCTCAGAGCCCGGCATCGATGGCACCGACATCGTCTTCCCCGGCGGGCGCTTTGTCTTCGACCCCTTGCGTCACCCGGTGCCGCTGCGCGCGCAGTTCGACGCGCGCTACTTCCCCGAAGCCGCCGTCAACCACGCCCTCGACAAACGCAGCCTGACCCCGTCGGTGGCCCGTCGTCGTCTGCGCAACGTCGCCGACCTCAAACTCGCCGAAATTCTCTTGGCGCAGGGCGGCGACGACAACATGGAGCGCGCCGAAGACCACCTCAAACGCGTGCGCAAAAACGGCGGTGACAACCAGCCCGAGTACTACTTGGTGGAGGCCCGCCTCTACCGCATGAAGGGCGAGTCGCCGGAGGCGCTCGAAAGCATCGAGGCCGCCCTCGACCTGCAAAGCGACGACCCCCGCGTGGTGTTGGCAGCGGCGTCGATTCACCTCGAAGGCGGCAACGCCAAGTCGGCGTTGAAGGCGTTGAACGGCTTGCGTGAAGTGGGCGTGCGTTCGCCGCAAGAAGCCGCCTTGCGCAGCCGCGCGCTGGTGATGCGCGGCGACCTCGACGACGCCGACCGCGTGTTGAAAGAAGGCCGCACCTTCGCCCCCCGCGACGCGGCCTTGCAGCAGAGTGAACTGCACTTGATGTTTGCCCAAGGCAACATCGTCGACGCCCGGCGCAGCGCCAAACGGTTGTTGCGCAAAAAGCCGGGCGTGGCCCGCGCCATGGCCGAGCGGGATCCACTTCTGGCCGGCTTGCTCATCGTCGAAGAACAAAAAGAAGACCTCGCCCTCGGCGCCTTGGCGGAGCTGAGCACCCGCGCCCCCGACAACGTCGCCCCCATGGTGTTGCGGGCCGTTCTCCTCGAAAAACGCGATGCCGACGAGGCCAAGAAGCTCTGGCAAAGCGTCGCCGAGCGCACCACCGGCCCCTTGGCCGACCTCGCGCTTGAAAACGCAGGAGAAGCGCCCCGCGCCGGCAAGAAGAAGAAAAAGAAGAAGAAGAAAAGACGCGGCCGACGCCGTCGCTAGGTTCTCTCAGCCCCTTCGCTCGCTTGTCAGCCCCACCCGCTCTCGCCTCCCTGCTCCCCTCGCCTCCCTGCTCCAGGAGACGCCCATGACCGCCACCACCGCGCAAGACAAAGCCGCCCAGAAGAAGGCGCGGATGGCCGCCAAGAAGCTGCCGCCGCCCACCCCTGAGCCGAAGCTGTTGAAGACCGTGCCGCTCTTCGACGGCGCAGGGCAAAAACTCATGGACGCCCTCATCGCCAAAGGCGAAGGCAAGACCTTCGGCCGCGACGACATGGTGCAAGCGCCGGGGCAAGCGGTGGGCCCCGACGTCTATGTGAACTTCATCCTCGCCGGGCAGTTCGGCGTCGGCGAGCACACCGAACAGGCGCAAAAAGCCGTCGGCATGAAAGCCAAGGCCGAAGTCTTCAAGAAGGTCGGCCAAACCACGGCGGTGTTTGGCGCCGGCGACTTCTTCACCGACGACTTCGCCAACGACGACAACCAGCTGTGCGTGTACTCCATCACCGAGGCACAGGTCATTCGCATCAAGCGCAATGACCTCGAGGCCATCCTCAAGAACCACAACGGCCTCAAAGACCGCATGAAGAAACACGCCGAAGCCTGGCTGACGCGCTTCAAATACATGCGCGAAGGCGCCGGCCGCGACGAGGTCTTCGACTTCTACGTGAAGAACGGCTTCTCGTTCTCAACGCGCACCAAGATTCGCCAGCTGGAGCTGTGCATCGACTGCGACAAATGCGTGCAGGGCTGCGAAGAGCGCCACGGCTTTCCCCGTCTTGAACGCTTCGGCCCGCAGGTGGGCCTCATCAACTTCTCCGTGTCGTGCCGCCAGTGCTACGACCCCCGCTGCCTCAGCGACTGCAACTTCGACGCCATCGCCCGCGACACCGTCAGTCACGAAATCCGCATCAACATGGAAGACTGCACCGGCTGCGGGGTGTGCGCCCGCGGGTGCCCCAACGACGCCATCTTCGTGCACCCCATCACCGAAGAAGTCGACATCACCATGTGGGCCGACCTCGGCAAGAAGGTGCCCAAGAAGGTCGCCGTCAAATGCGACCGCTGCGCTGGCTACGACGACATGGCGTGCATCACCGCCTGCCCCACCGGCTCCATGGTCGACGCGGCCCCCGAGCTCATCTTCGGCATGGACGTCGGGCAAACCATCGACCAAAGCTGCGACACCCAACCCTTCGAAGAGGGCTGGTCGAGCGGCGCCACCCCGCGGTTCTTGCCGAAATTCCTCTACACCACGTCGGCGTTGTTGCTCATCGCCTGCGTCGCCGAGTGGGTCTTTCGTCGCTGGATGCCCGAATACGCGTTCCTCCCGTTCTTCCCCGAGGAGGTCAACAAGCGCATCGGCGAAGGCTTCGATTCCGGCCGTGGCCTCGGCTTGTGGTTCGGCATCATCGGCGCTTTGGCCATGTGCTCGACGCTCATCTACGTGGTGCGCAACCGCTTCGACAACATCGCCGCGTTCATGGGCGGCAAGTACTTCTGGTTCTCCTTTCACAACGCCCTCGGCGTGTTGGGCCCTGCCCTCATCTTCTTGCATGGCAATTTGTTGTTCTCGCAGTGGCCGTCCATCGGGGTGTGGGCCAGTCTCCTCGTCGTCGCCTCCGGTTTCTTGGGCCAGTACTTGGCGAACCAAATCCCGGGCAAAGAGTTCAAAAACACCCGCGAACGCCAAGAGCTGAACCGCAACATGCAGACCCTGTCGCAAGAGTGGGGCGAGCACACCCGCTCGGTGAACGTCGCCGAGATGATGCTGGAGCTCGAAAAAGAGAAGGCCGCCCAAAGCATGGACAACATGGGCACCTTCCGTTTCTTGATTCACCTCGTCACCACCGACATCAAGCGCTTCTTCACCCTCTTCAAGTTGAAACTGAAATTGCGCTCGGTGAAGAGCAAAGACATGCGGGTGCAGCTGTACGAACTCAAGAAGGAGCAACTGAAGCTCGAGCAGCAAGACACGTTCTTCAAAACCGCCGGACGCCTCATGTCGCAGTGGCGGCTGTTTCACATCTTCTTCAGCGTCGGCATTTTCTTGCTCATGGGGCTGCACGTCGGTTTCGTCATCGTCTTCTGATTTTTTCGAAGGGGGCGCAGGCGGGCCAAGCGGGGCTTGGCCTTGGGAGAATCACTTCGTGATTCTCTCCCCTTCCGAGAGTTGCCGCCGGCAACTCCCGAGGTCTCAGCGACGCTGAGACCCCCCATCCCGGCAAAGCCGGAGATGGGGCCCCCATCCCCCCGCGCCAGCGGCTCCCTCTGGTCGCACGTTCGGGTGCCCCAGGCACCTCGTCTACTGCGTTGCTGTGCTTCTCGGGCAATCGCAATGCGATTGCCTTGGGAGTTTTGGCTCTGCCAAAACTCTGGCTGCGGACGAAGGACTTCAGATGACGTCGATGGTGCGACCGCGCCAACAGCCGGCGTCAGCGGGTCGAAAAGGGAGTCCGTGGCGACGCAGATTTGCATTTTCAGCCCGCAGCACTGAGCATGGGCCACCGCGCGCAGACGACGTCACCGTCTGCGATCCGCCCATTGCTGGGCCGCCGCAGGAGTCGTCGCCGTGTTTGAGAGCGCCGCCAAAACGCGCACCCGTCCGTCTACGCCTCGTTGGCTTCTTCTCGTCGTCATGGGCGTCGTGTGGGGCTACGGCGTCGTCGCCCACGCCGACTTTCTCGCGCTCGAGCCGGGCAAGCGCATCAAGGGCCACGCTGCCCTCGACTGCAACCAATGCCACACCTCAGGCTCAGGCCTTGAACGTGGCAAATGCCTCTCGTGTCACGAGCACAAACAACTGGGCAAACGCATCCGTCGGGGCCAGGGCCTGCACGCCACCTCGCGCTTCAAAAAGAACTGCGAGGAGTGCCACTCCGAGCACAAGGGCCGCAACTACAACCCCATCGACTGGCGCCCCGTCGGCGGGCAAAAGCGCTTCGACCACGGCCTCACCGGCTACGAGCTCGAAGGCGCCCACCGTCGGGTGAACTGCAAAGAGTGCCACACCAACCGCTTCAAGAGCGGCCGCGTGAAATTTCTCGGCCTCGACGACAACTGCCTGTCGTGCCACGAAGACGTGCACCGCTTCGAGAAGACGCACAAGAAGCTCACCGACTGCAAAATCTGTCACAGCTTCGACGCTCGCACCGTCGTCAAAGCCAAAGGTCTGGTGCGCTTCAAGCACGAAAAAGTGGCCGACTTCCCCCTGCACGGCAAACACAAGCTCACCAAGTGCAGCGACTGCCACACGTCGACGAAGAGCTTCAAAATCAAAGACCGCCCCGACCGCTGCGTCGACTGCCACAAAGACATTCACAAAAACATCTACACGCAGAAAAAGCGCGACTGCAAAGCCTGCCACAGCGACAAAAAGATGCGGTTCTCGTCGAAGACCACGTGGAATCACAACCGCCGCACCAACTTCAAATTGCGCGGCAAACACAAACGCATCAGCTGCAAACAATGCCACGGCGGACGCTCGCAGATGCAGATGGCGTGCGCGGCCTGCCACAAAGACGACTCCAGCCACATCGTCGCCGGCAAAGACCGCTTCGCCGGCCGCGACTGCTCGCAGTGCCACGGCGACATCTCGTTCAAAAAGGGCATCAACTTCGCCCACAAAAAGCAGACGGGCTTCGCCCTGCACGGCAAACACGCCAAGGTCGACTGCACCGACTGCCACCGCGTGAAGCCCAAAGACCAAGTGAAGGTCGCCACCGACACCTTCGAGAAGTTCAAGTCTGAAGACTGCACCTCGTGCCACGCCCACGGGCAGGCCCACAAACGCAAGTTTCACGACCGGCCGCACCTTTGCGAAAAATGCCACGTCCCCGGCGACATCAAGCGGTTCAAGAACCCCGACCACGCCATGTTGTCGTCGAACTTTGCCCAACAAGGCGCGCACGCTCCGCTCGCATGCGACCGCTGCCACGGCGAGGCCTTGAAGAACCTCTCGCCCGCCCAAGATTGCGCCGGCTGCCACAAAGAAGACGACGTGCACAAAGGCAACCTCGGGCCCACCTGCAAAGAGTGCCACCTCGAGGGATTCGCCTGGACGAACGTGCTCTTCGACCACGACGTGCAGTCCATCTACAAACTTGAGGGCAAGCACAAGCAGGTGGCCTGCAATGCGTGCCACACCAACGCCCCCGAGGAGTTCAAGCCCCAGGCCCAAGACTGCAAGAGCTGCCACGCCAACCAAGACGTGCACGAGGGCAGCCTCGGTGAGGCCTGCGAAAAGTGCCATGACATCGAGGGCGGCACCCCCCTCTTCGACCACAACACCATGACCGACTACGTGCTCGAGGGCAGCCATGCGCGGGCCGACTGTCGCGGCTGTCACTTCAAAGACGACGAGCGCGACGAGCAGGGCTACGAGAAGATCGACCTGAAGTTCGCCGTACAGGGCAGCGATTGCGCCGACTGCCACGGCGACCCCCACGGCTTGCGCCAAGGTGCCAAATGCGCCGGCTGCCACGACTTTGAAGACTTTCAAAACGGCAAGAAGGCCATGGGGGCCGGCGACGTGCAGGCCGCGCCGTCTGACGCCAAGGCCGAACCGACGGCCACCGACACCTCGGCGTCGACGTCGAGCGGCTTGCCCGCCGGGCACCCTCCCGTCGACGGGGGCACGGCCTCCTCAGACGGTCTGGAGAGCCAACTGTTGAAAGAGCCGAAGGAGCTGCACGACGCGGGCGTCGCCCTCTTCGCCCCAAAAGTGGTGCGCGACACCTACCACGACCAGTTCCCCTTCGACTTGCGCGGCGGGCATGCCCAACTCGACTGCAAGCGCTGCCACGACGGACGCGGCGACCTCATGGGCCAGGGCATGATGTGCGACACCTGCCACAAACAAGACGACATCCACGTCGGCAGTTTGGGCGGCACTTGCGCCGACTGTCACTCCACGCAGACGTGGATGCAGCCCCGGTTCACCCACACCGACGTCGGGTTTCCGCTGCAGGGGGCGCACCGCTTGCTCAGCTGCAAACAGTGCCACAGCGCGGGCAACTACATGGGGCTGACGCCAGATTGCATCGGTTGCCACCTCGACGACGCAGCCCGTGCCTTCTCGACGGCCAGAGACGCCGATGGCAACGCCGTCCCGCATGAGTATTACGTCGACGCTCCTTGTCTCAACTGCCACCACCAGACCACCTGGAACATCGCGGGCTTCCCTGGGCGGAGGCGGTTCTGATGCGGCGATGGACGACCTGTTGGTGCTTGGCCCTGTTGGCGTTGTCGACGTCAACGGCCCTTGCGCAGTCGAAGGCCAAGGCGTCGGGGGCCAAGGCCGACGCAGTGCCGAGCGAGACAAAGCCGACCCCATCCACGGCTGCGCCGGAGGCCGCTGCGCCAGGGGACGACGCGGCGGCCCCTGCAGAGGGCGCGGCGAACGACGGTGTCGAGACCGCGGCTGCAGCCGCAGAAAACGCCGATAAAAAGGCCGACGAGACCAAGGCGCCTGCGAAGGATTTGCCGACGGTGCGCCCCAAGAAGTCATCGTACAAAGCGGCCGACGGGTTTGACGGCAAGCTTGGCCTGGGGCTGCTGTTCATGAACGCCGAGCCCTTTGGCGGCCGCACCGGGTACACCCAAGCCTTTGGCGTCGTCGATTGGGACATCTTTGGCACCGGCTGGGGGGTTCACGTCGACTTCGACGTGCGCAGCGCTTGTCCGTACAACGCGATGATGGGCTTGTTCGAGCCCCGCAACGCGAACATCGTCGACGTCGACCCCGCCCGCAACCGCGACCTCACCACTCCGTATGACATAGCGCTGCCGTGCCGCTCGTCGTACGCCACTTCGTACGCCAACGCAGACGACACGCAGAACTACACCGACTACTACGCGCAAACCGGCACCTATGTCACCGGACGCACCTACGACTATCTGCGCCTCGACGAGCTCAACGTCAGCTACGACAGCGAGAGTTTTGGTTTCGCCTTCGGCCGCCTCTTTGTGCCCACCGCCAACCAAGCCCAAGTCGACGGCCTTGAGCTGCATTTCTCGTTCGGCAGCCTCGGCCGCGCTGGGGCGTTTGCGGGCCTGAAGCCCAACCCCTTCCACCAGCAGGTGGTGGGGGCCTCCAGCGGCACGTTCACCGTCGACGCGTTCACCAGCGACTACACCCAGGCGGCCTGGGGCACGACGGTGGCCGACCCCGTGCTGCGCTACAACGGCGGCACCTCTGGCCCCTTCAGCAACGAGTGGTGGCCCGGCGGCTACCCCTGGGTGCAAGTGGCGTCGACGCGCTTCATCACCTTCGGCGGATACACGTCGCTGCGCATGGGGTCGTTCTTCACCGACATCGCGCTCACCACAGATGTCTTCGATGCCTTCTTGCCGTTGATCGACACCGTCGACTCTCCGCCGCCCCCAGGCGGCAATGCCCTCGACCGCGTCTCGCTCTACACCCATGGTGGATGGCGCATCCTTCCGTCGCTGATGGCATCGTGGAGGGCCACGATCGACGTCGTCGGCGTGCAGCCGCTGTCGCCGCGCAACGTGTTTCTCAACTTGGCGTGGCGCAACCTGGGCCCGGTGTCGATGCGCGCGACGTATTTCAAGATCAACACCTACGCCACGGCGCTGTCGTACTTTCAGTTCTTCCGCCCCCTCGAGCAGCCCGGCGACGTCACCAATCTCAGCGCACTCATGGGCGGCGACATGTCGGCCTTCGACCTCGACCGCGTCAACAACACGCGCCTGTTCGTCGTCGACCGCGACCGTCTGCGCCTGGAGGTGGCGACGCGCCTTGGCATGAGCACCCAGCTTTACGGCGAGGTGTTCTTGGAGCGGCGCGACGACCAAGCCCTCGACGACCGCGGCATGGCTGCTGCCTTCGAGCGGTTCGGCACCAGCCTTGAGGGCATCGGCACGACGCTGGGCGACCTCACGGCGTTGTGCAGCACCGACCGCTACCTGGGCGACAAAGACCCCAAGGGCATCAACCCGCTGGTGCCCAGCAGCACCGACTTGTGTCGCATGGGCGCCAAACTCGGCGTGCGCGACTCGTTCTTGGGCAACGCTGGCCGGTATGACGTGCACCTCACCGTCGCCGACAACAGCTTTGCCAAGACGGCACGCTTGTCGGGCCAGATGCGCGCCGGCTTCAGCTGGGTGCAATTCTACGCCGGCGGCGCCGCCGAGACGACGCTGAACGAGCGCACCTACGGCCGCAGCGATCCCACGCCCGAGCCGGCTGCCGAGCGGGTGAGTGGCGTGGTCGGCTTTTACCCATCGAACATGGCCATGTTCTCCGTCGACGGTGGGCTCACCGTGTCGCCCGGGATGGGCCTCAGCTTTGACGTCGGCTACTACGGCTGGGTCGAAGTGCTGCCGGCGCTGGGGACAGCCTCGAACAACGGCTTTGCGTTTCCGTCGTCGACGTCGCAAATCGTCCACACTTTGTCGTCACGCGCCGTGTGGAGGTTCTGATGCGACTGCCCACGTTCGCTGCAGCGGTGTTCGCTTTGGCCTTGGCGGGCTGCGCCGAGACGCCATCGCCCGAATGCAATGACTACGTCGCCTGCTTTGACGCCTACGTCGATGCCGGCGGCACCGACGCCAACCCGCAAGAAATGGTCGTCTACCGCCCAGAAGGCGCCTGCTGGACCGCGCCGGCGTCGGCCTACGACTGCACCCAGATGTGCACAGCTCAGCTCACGGGCCTCGCCAACGACTACCGCGGCCTCGACGTCGGCGACCCTCCGCCAGAGTGCATTGCCGAGTGAAGCGTCTCGTGAGGCATCGCCCTCGGAGAAGCGCAAAGAAGTGGTGCACACGGCCGTCGACTTCGCCTTCTCATCCCCGGCCGTGAAGGGTATGCAGCCCCCGGCGCCGACGTCACCGGCGCCGTGGAGGCACACATGTCTGACGCACGTCCGTTTCGCGTATTGGGTTTGCAGCAAATCGCGCTGGGCGCCCTCGACAAAGGGGGGCTGTCGCAGCTGTGGGGCGGCCTGTTCGGCTTGCCCAAGGTGGGCGACTTCAAGTCGGAGCGCGAAAACGTCGACGAAGACATCCACATGCTGGGCAAAGGCCCCTTTCAGGTGGAGGTCGACCTCATGGCCCCCCTCGACGCCGACCAAAAACCAGCCGTGCACAAGCCTGCCCTCAACCACATCGGGCTGTGGGTCGACGACCTCGAAGCCTGTGTGGCTTGGCTCGACGGCGAAGGCATGCGCTTCACCCCGGGCGGCATCCGCAAAGGGGCCAGCGGGCATGACGTGTGCTTTTTGCATCCCAAAGGCAACGACGAAAAACCCTTGAGCGGACAAGGGGTTCTCATCGAGTTGGTGCAAGCCCCCGCCGAGGTGATCGCCGCGTACGACGCCGCGAGCTGACTCCAGATGAATGGTGCAGGCCCGGGTGGCGTCTGCGTGGGCAGGGCGTGACGCAACGCATCACGCCTTTGTGGCCCACGGCCAGAAGTGATAGAGTTGCGAGAACTGGGAGGGGTCGACATGACCGATCGACGACGTGGCGAACGCCGCAAAACACAAACCCCCATCACCAATGAACGTCGCAAAAGCGACCGCCGTCTGGGCGACCGTAGGGCCACGGCGCGGGCGCCGTTGGATCTGTGGGTCGAAGAAGAGAAGGGCGATGAGCTCTACTTTCGCCGCACCGGCAACATCTCCACCGGCGGCATCTACTTCGAACAAGCCGTGCCCCACCCCCTCGGCACGCGGGTCAAAGTGCGCTTTGCCCTGCCCGGCAGCCCCGACATCGTCGAGGTCAACGCCGAAATTGTGAACGCCCTGGGCGACGAGATGGGCATGGGCATGGAGTTCCTCGACCTCGACGACTCCTGCAAACGCAAAATCGCGACGTTCGTGCGCGCTGAAGCCTGACGGTCTGCGCCCCCCAGCACCCAACGCCTCCTGCCATTGCAGGGGGCGTTTTCGCTTGCGGCCAGCAGGCTCGGCGGTGGCCACCTGCAATGGCCAATCCACCTACGCGAAGAACGGGAGGACGGTTTGGCCAAAGTCCCCAGCCCCCAACGAGAAGTTGGCCGAGATCGGGTGGTCTTGCAGTCCAAACTGGGCACGCAAGGCTCGCATCAAGTCCAGCGGCTGAAGGTATCCGGCATCGACGTCGTCGGGGTCCGCGACGACGATGGACCCACCTTCCACTTTCACCTTCTGTGCGGCCGCTCCACCGAGGTACGTGCCGTCCTCTTTGCGTCCATTTGTGGTCGCCCCAATGACTCGCCCTCCGCCGATGTCTTCGCCGAAGAACATGTACGTGTTGATGGGCCAGTGGTCTTTGCCGACGCGCGCGTTGTAGGTGGTGCGTCCGAAGTCAGACCCAATCATCACAATCGTCCTTGACCACAAGCCTTCTGCTTTGAGGGTGTCGATGGCGTAGCTGACACCCTCCGTCAGCTGCTGAAGCAGATTCATATGGTGAGGATGATGGTTGCCGTGGGTGTCAAACCCGTCGAGGGCAAGGTGGGCGGCTGAGCATTGTCCGCTCTTCATCGCTGCAATGGCCAATCGCGCATCGACCACCAACGGGTTGCTCTGCGTCGCGGTTGGCAGAGCAGGAAGCTCATTGAGCGCCTGCGAAAACTCGTCAAATCCGCCCTCAGCGAGACGGGCACCTTCGAACGCATCCCTGGAGCGTCGATTGCTCGGAAGCAACGTCGCTGGTGAAGTGGTTCTCCGCTGCTGTTCTGCGGCCCAGATGGCTTCGGTCACAGCACGAGGACGGTAGAGGTCGGGGCCGGTGACGGGGTCGATGACCATCGGCTCAACAAGGGCACGAAAGGCGTCTACGTTTCCAAAACGCGAGGCCACAAGGAGGTTTGACGTCGCGCTGAAACCACCGTTGGACATGAAGCCAAGTGCCAGCACTTGGTCGAGGTCTGCCTCTTTTTTGGCTGCGACCATCGCAGAGATGTTTGGGTTCCCCGTGGCGAGCTTTCCCGAAAATGCATGACGCTGACCTGCCGAGTGGCTGTTGGTCTGCATGTTGACGCCACGCACCACCAGCATTTCGTTGGCATGTTTGACGAAAAAATCGGCGCCATCGACGAGGTAGGGCACGCCCGGCTCTTTCGGGGCGTACGTGATGTCTGTCCCAGGAACCGTGAGGATGTCTTCCTCGGCGAAGTGCACACTGAACACGTCGTCGCTGTAGGGGTCTGCAAAAGCAGTGCTGTCCCAGCCCCCACGCGCCTCAAACGTCAGCAGAAGGTCCGGCCCCTCGCTCTGACCTCTTGCGGTGCGAGGGAGTGCTCCGACGCCCAGCCCGATGCCCAATGATGACAAGGCCAATGACGAGAGAAACCGTCTGCGACCCCAGCTTGGAAACGATGAATACATCAAGGTGTCTCCTACGGCTCCACCCAGAAGCGGTGGTCGGTCATGAGAAATGAAAGCGTCGCCATCCAGGCACGAATGACGTAGTCGGCGTCCGCCGCCACCACGACGTTTTCGCCAGCAGCGTCTGGCGGGAGGGCGTAAGAGGCTTCGCCGCTGCCCCGGTCTTCAAACGGTCGGTCTGCAACGCAGATGGAGGGAATGTCAGCTGGCTCGTCGCCTACGGCAACGCGGGCCTTTCCTTCCATCCAGACGGTCTGCAGCAAGGCGTATGCGGCGGAGACGTCATCCGGGTTGGCTTGGGGCCCCCAGAAGAGAAACTGGATTCGTGCCAGGTCTGCTCGAATCTCGGCTTCGTTCTCTGCAGTGGGCTCTGTGGTTGTGTCAACGCTGCGGAAAAACCGCCTGGCCGTTTGGTCTCGAATGCTGAAGTCTTGGGGGACGGCCAAACAGGCCATTTCCACCGAGTAGCGACGAGTGATGTTCTGAGAAACCGGTGACGGCTCCCTCGAGCGCACAATCATCTGATCGCTGTCAATGCCACCCATCAGCAGTCGAAATTCGTTGAGGTCCAGCACTCTGTTGGTGCCGTCTGGCATCAGACCGGTGGTGTAAGGCACGCCAAACAACGAGTTGGTCTTGCGGTCAATCTGTTCTGGAGTCGCCAGCAAATGAGCGCCGACGCCAGCGATGCGCAGGGTGTTCTTTGCTGCATCTGGCGCTCCTTCCTGCAAGCCCTTCGCCCGCACATAGGGGCCGTCGATGAGCGCATGAAGAAGCGTTTTGTATCGCATGTCCATTTCGGTTCGAAACCGATGTGCGAGCTCTGCGAGGTAGGCGCTCTGCAAATGATAGGCGGCGGTTTGCTCCGCAAACTCTGGAACGCTTGGGTCGCGGGGCAGCGTCAGCGGCTTCACCCCCGTGAGCAGCTCAAATGCGTTGTGCACGGCGGCCAACGCAAAGCGTGGGTCGGCCACCATTTGCTGCCCCAACCACCGCGCCGCGCCGCCATCGACGAATTCCTCGGGCATGGGGGTTCCGGCAAACCCAGGAGGGCGCATGTCAACGTCGCCAGGGAACCACGATTTGGGCTCAAAGCGTTCTCCACCCCCCTGAAAATGCTGAATGTTTTGCATTGCAGCGGCGACCGGGTCGAGAGCCGCGTGACACGCTGCGCAAGACCGCGCCTCCGTGAAGACGTTGGCCGGCAACTGCTCGTCGGGGTCAAGGGTCAGCTGCAGGAACTCCATGACGTCGATCGCCAGGAACTTTGCATAGAGACTGCGCGCTCGATGTCGGTTGCGGTTGGTTGCTGTGTTCGGGAACCGTCGAAGAAAGGCGCCCGTCGTCAAGATGCCTGCATGCGGAACGGCGTCGATGGAGAAATCGCCGAGAAGGTTGTGGGGGCCGGCGACGACTTCGGCCTCGAAATAGGAGGTCATCCAATCGGGGCCACTTTGAAAGGCAGGGTGGTCGTTCTCGTAAATGCCGTACGCCGCTGCCGTGTACGGGTTCATCATGGTGTAGGGAGCCGTCAGGATTTCGCCGAAGGGGCGGTCTTCCAAAACGACATGCACGATGATGGCAGCAGCCTCTTTTGACAAAGAGACCTCGATGTTTTTCTTTCCGGCTTGGCAAAACTCTTGGCCGAGGACCTCGTTGCAGCAGACTTCGTCGGCGTCGGCGGCACCAATGTCTCGGCAAGTGTTGTTTCCGCCTTCAGACTGCGGGAAGAAAAACCAACGCCGCTCACGAGGGTGATACTTGTACGGAAGCGTTTGAATGGCGTCCGTCTCGACGAGAAGCATGGAGTCGGTCAACAGCAGGTCGTTGAAATGCTCGAACAGACGCGCCCTGAAGGCTCGCGTTTCCATGATGTCGTCGAATGCGGCGTGGAGGGCATCCTCGGTGTCGGGCAGCGCGTCGTACTCTTCTTTTGTGAGGTAGTCGCCAATGAGGTTTTGGCGTAGGGCCCTGTGAACTTCTTGCGGGGTTTTGGTGTCGACGAAGTCGAAGAGGTCTGTGCGCGGCGTCGGGTCGAGGCAGACGTCTTCGTTGCGAAGGCGTTCGGAAAGCAAAGTGAGAAGTTGTGCGTCGGTGTCACCGACTTCGACAATGGCCCCCCCGCCGTGAGGAAGTGTGTTCGTTGCCTTTGCCAAAAAGTAGGGAAGCCCTGCGAATTCAAATGAGAGCGAACGAAGCGTTTCGAGGTTGAGCTGCGTCGCGGACATTCCTCCCGACAGCACCGGGTCGATGACGTCGTCGGGAAAGTGCAAGGTGAACTTGCCTTGGATGGTTCCGTAGTCTGGATTGTAGTCGGCCCTGAAGTCGTCGAGGTTGTCCGTCAGACGTCCGTACGCGTTGTGGCAGCCGATGCATTTCGAAACAGCGGGGCCGAGAACCGACTCCTCGTAGAACGCTTCGTCCGAAACACATCGGTCAAAGTGCACCTCGACCTCACCGAACGTTTGCCAACTGCCGTTCAGGTTTGCGCTGGCCCGAACCCGATGCGACCCCGGCTCCACAGATTGCACATCGACTTGCGCGATGCCGTCGATGTTGGTCTGCACTTCATTCGCCTGCAGAAAAACACCAGGACCGTCCACGACGTCAAAACGAACGGCGAGCGCCGAGCCCGGTGCCCCGTCGGACAGGACAAGCTCGGCCTGAAGCGTGATCGACGCCTCTCCATTTGCCCAGACAGCTTCGGTGGAAAGAGCAACAAGCGCGGACCGTGCCAGATCGACGGAGGGGGGAAGCCCCGCATCGAGAGGACCCGCGTCAAAAGGACCCGCATCCGGCGCACCTGCATCGAAAGCGCCCGCATCTGCAGCGCCCGCATCGGCAGCGCCCGCATCGGCAGCACCCGCATCGCGAGACCCTGCATCGGCAGCGCCCGCATCGGGAGACCCCGCGTCGACGCCGGAGCCACCGTCATCGTCGGTGTCAACCCGCCCGGCGTCCTGGGTGCGGCCAGGTGGACCCGCGTCGCCATCGACGGCAGGGGGTGGACACCCCATCAACACGAAGCCGCAAACGGTGAGCAGGGTCCTCATGAGACGTTGATGCATTCGATACCTCGTGGCCAACGGTACCAAGTGAGTACAGTCGCGCAAGCGCGGTTGGCCCTCGTTCAGAGCGAAGCAACGAGGAGCAGGCCGCCTGCTGACACCTCCGCATGCGACCAAAATCCACAATGCCAGCCCCTCGGCTGTGCGCAAAAGCAGCTGGGCTGTGCCAAACACCAACCCCTGGGCGACGAGATGGGCATGGGCATGGAGTTCCTCGACCTCGACGACTCCTGCAAACGCAAAATCGCGACGTTCGTGCGCGCTGAAGCCTGACGGTCTGCGCCCCCCAGCACCCAACGCCTCCTGCCATTGCAGGGGGCGTTTTCGCTTGCGGCTCCGCCGTCGAGTACACTGCGCGGATGTCCCGTGTTGTGTTGGCGATGGTGGTTCTGGGGTTGACGGCGTGTCCGACGCCGCAGGGCCCCTGTGATGCCGAGGGCGACTGCAGCGCCGACGCCATCTGCGTCGACGGCAGTTGTGCGCCCGCACGCCGCTGCAACCAAGACGGCGACTGCCCCATCGTCGAGGTGTGCAGCGAAGGCCTGTGTGTGGCGCCGCCTCCCGCCCCAGATGTCGACGACGGTGGCGGGCCCAGCGCAGACCCAGACGCCGGCATTGGCATCGACGCGGGCCTCCTCGTCGACGGTGGCGGAGCAGCAGACGCAGGTGCGCCCGATGCTGGGGTGTTTGACGCGGGGGCCCCTGTCGACGGGGGCGTCCTGGATGCGGGCGACGACGCCGGTGCTGCAGAGTTCGACGCTGGGGTCGATGGTGGGGTCGACGCCGGGCCGGTGTGCGACGACGCTGATGGCGACGACCGCGGCGACGGATGCGCGCTCGGCCCCGACTGCGACCCCACCTCCGGCGAGCGTCACACGCTCTACACCGGCGCGCTCGACACCGACGGCGACGGCGTGGCCAACGGAGCCGACCGCGACTTTTGCGCAGGCGACACGCCTCCGGTCGGCTTCGTGACGGGCGCCCAGGCGCCGTATGACAACTGCCCGGAGGTCTTCAACGACGACCAAGCCGACTACGACGACGACGGCGTGGGCGACGTCTGCGACAACTGCCCCGCCACATCGAACCCGGGCCAAAGCGACGCCCTCGAGGCCGACAGCGGCCGTGCGGCAGACGGCATCGGCGACGCGTGCGACCCCCGTCCGTATGGCGCAGGTGACGTCGTCACCGGCGTGTACCTCGGCGCCAACCACCCTCCCGCCAGAGGCGTGAACTGCGTGACAATGTCGACGCCAGAGGGGCTGCAATACGGCGACCCCACGGTCGCTCGCTGCCCGGTGCTGTTTGAAGGCGTCACGGGCGACGCCATCGAGGCCCACATCCGATTCGAAGACACCGCCCCTGGCGACGGCGACGCCAACATGGGCGTGCTCCAGGGCGTCACCGACACGGTCTCAGACGGCGCGTACTGCATGCATCGCCCCAACCGTCTCGTCGACGCCATCACCCAGATGAACCCGACGGGCAGCGCCCAACCCGATGTCGTCGTCGTGCCCCATGCCGCGACGTTGGCGCCGCAAACCACAGTGCGGTTCACATCGATGCTGGTGAACGGCACGTCGACGTGCCGTCGGCGCGGCAACAGCAGCATCACCGGCACCGCGCTCATCAACGGCGACCGCATGGGCGTGCGCACCTACCGCACGAAGGTGACGTTGCGCGCCACGGTGTTGTACGCCCTCGGTGGCGACGACGACGACGGTGTGCCCCTCAGCGGCCCGCCGGAGCACCACGTAACGTTTGCCGATGGCCGACTCAGCAGCGACATCAGCGCGCTGGCACTCAACGCGTTTGGCGCCACGTTTGTCGACGGGGGCATCCGCTTGTCGGGCGACGGCGACAGCTACTTTGAGTTGCCGCCGCAAACGCTGAGCACGCTGTTGACGTCGACACCGACGACCTCGGCCTTTTCGGTGGAGATGTGGGTGCGGTTTCGCACGCCGGCGCCGTACCAGCGCATCATCGATTTTGGCACGTCGAGCGTGGGCCGCGTCGATGGCCCAGGTGGAACGTTCGCAGGCGATGACCTCTACGCGTTCGTCGTCACCTCAGGCGAGACGCCGACGGAGTTGCGCTACGTGGTGCGCCAGCCGGGCAGCAACGATGTGGAGACCGCGGTGTTGCCGGCCGTTGACGTCTGGCACCACTTGGTCGTCGCCGTTGAAGACGAGCGTCGCGCGCGCTTTTACGTCGATGGACGCCGCCAGCACGTCGCCGACATGACGGGCATGCTGCCCCTTGCCGACTTTGTCGACGACAACTTGTGGTTTGGGCGTTCAGCGTGGAGCTCTGACAGCAACCTCGACGCCGACTACGACGACATTCGGGTGTACCGGCATGCGCTGCACGAGGGTGAAGTGCTCCAACGCTTTCGCGTCGGCCGCAGCGAGTAGTTGTGCAACCCAGATGGATGGCCGTTGGGATGCCGCGCCAGCCCGCCAGTCGGGTTTCTTGTTTCGTTCTGCAGCAACGCTGCCGACATCGTGACAAGTGTTCACGACTTGCCTGATGGTCGGACCTCACCCTGAGGTCCCATGTCAAAACAACTGTTCTCAATTAGGCACCTGCGCATCGCGTCTGCCTTCAGCGCCGTCTTGCTGCTCACTGCCTGTCCACCAGACGCGCCGACCCCCTCCCCAGATCCCACACCGTCTCCTGATGTGCCCCCCACAAGCAGTGGAGGCTCCACGCTCGTCCCTGGAGCATCGGCCGGTGGCGAAATGACCAATGGTCAGATGCGACTGCAGCTGCGTGTCGACGGCATGCCACACGGGCGTGTGCGTTCTGGCCAGCAGACCCTCGACGTCAACCCCATTCAGAAGCCCACCCGCCGCTAGCCGCCCGTGTGCAGAAGGAGGCCCTGTGCCCCGTTCATTTTTGGCGTCTTTGCGGACGTCTCGCTCTCCCTCTCTTGTCACTGCTGTCGCGCTCGCCACCACGTTGTGGGCGGGCCAAGCCCTCGCAGACGTGCCCGCCTACCTCCCGATGACGGGCTACCTTGTCGACGGGAATGACCCCATCGACGAGGACGTCGACCTCACCATCCGTCTCTACGACGGCGACTCCGTCGTCTTTGAAGAAGAACAAAACGTCGAGGTCGTCGAAGGCAACTTCGCGGCCTACATCGGCGCCGAAGAAGACCTCGACCTCACCATCGTGCGCGACGCGTCGTCGCTGACCATCGGCATCTCTGTCGACGGTGGCGACGAACTCGAACCGCGTCTCAACATTGGCGCCGCTGCCTATGCCGTACAAGCCCGGTTCTGCGCTGAAGCCAACACCCTTCAGGGCCTCGCCGCCGCCGACTTCAGACGTGCCGATGCCGACATCGACTTCGACGACCTCACCGGTGTTCCCGCCGACCTCGCCGATGGCGACGCCGACAGTTTCGCTGCGCTGAATTGTGCCGACGGCGAAATCTTGGTGTCCGACGGCACCAGCTTTGGGTGTGCCACGCGCGGGGCCAGCCTCGAAGAGGTCGCCGACCTCATCGAGCAAAGCACCGGCGCCAACGCCGACGGCGGCGCCGCTGCTGTCGACATCGACGACGTCAACGCTGCCATCGCCACCGCACTCAGCGATGTGGGGGCTGCCGACGGCGACGACGACACGCTCGCCTCCCTGGGATGCATGCTCAACGAGATTGCGCAGTTCGACGGCAGCGACTGGAACTGCACCACGCTTCCTGAGGGCGTCGCCTACACCGCCGGCAGCGGACTCTCCCTCGCCGGCAATGCCTTCTCCGTCGACACCGCCTCCATTCAGACGCGCATCGGCAACACCTGCCCCGAAGGCAGCGCCATCCGCGCCATCGCTGAAGACGGCACCGTCACTTGCGAAACCGACGATAACGACAACACCCAGTACACCGCAGGCAGTGGGCTCTCTCTCGCCGGCACCGCCTTCTCCGTCGACACCAACGCCGTTCAGGCACGTGTGGGCAGCAGCTGCCCCGCCGGCAGCTCCATCCGGGTCATCAACCTCGACGGCACCGTCGTATGCGAGACCGACGACGACACCAACACCGACACCGACACCACCTACAGTGCTGGCTCTGGCCTCGCGCTCAGCGGCACCACCTTCTCGGTCAACACCGCCGCCATTCAAGCGCGCGTCACCGGCAACTGCCCGGCAGGCAGCTCCATTCGCGCCATCGCTGCCAACGGTGCCGTCACCTGCGAATCCGACACCGACACCAACACCCTCTACACGGCTGGGTCGGGCCTCGCGCTCAGCGGCACCACCTTCTCGGTCAACACCGCCGCCATTCAAGCGCGCGTCACCGGCAACTGCGCCGTGGGCTCGGCCATTCGCTCCATCGCCGCCAACGGCACCGTCACGTGTGAGAGCGTTGGGGGCGGCAGCTCGACACACATGGCCTTTGGCGATGGCAGTGCGGGGAGCCTCACGGTGAACTCGTCGCGCAACTGGGGCACAACGCCGCCCACCAACCGCAACTACAACTTCACCAACTTCACGGTGAACAGCGGCGTCACCCTGACGGTGCCGGCAGGTACGATCATCCGGTGCACCGGCACCTTCACCAACAACGGCACCATCGTGGTGTCGACGTCGTTGCCGGGCGAGCCCAGCAACAACTGGGGTGCGAACTCAGGCGTCGCGAAGTCGATTGCTGGCGGCGACATCTCCATCAGCGTTGGGGCTGGAGCCGCCGAATTTGCCACCATGACCCGGCTTCCCTCGCAATTCGGCGCGCCTGGCGGCGGGGCGTCAGGCAACACTGCTGGTGGTGCGGGTGGCGGTTCGCTGACGGTCCGTGCCAACGGCGCGTTCACCAACACCGGCATCATCCGTGCAAGTGGCGCCCTGGGCGCCACCCCGGCATCGACCAACCCTGGCGGCGGCGGCGGCGGTGGCGGCGGTCTCCTTCTCGCCAGCTCCACCAGCATCAGCAACAGCGGACAACTGTTGGCGAACGGTGCACACGGCTCCAACGCCGGCACCGGCGATGACGACGGCGGCGGCGGCGGTGGCGGCGGCGGCGGCATCCACCTCGTCGGCCCCAACGCCAACGGCGTTGGCGGCACCATTCAGGTGTCGGGCGGCAATGGAGGGTCGTCGGGCCTCTCTCCGTACAACGGCACCCGTGCGGGCGGCGGCGGAGGCTCCGTTGGCAACGGCGGCCTTGCCGCTGACGGAGCGGGCGATGCCACAGGCTTCAACGGAGCCGCCGGCGCCATTGTTCGCACGCAAGTCAACGAAGCTGGATCGTTCTTCTTCTAGACGTCGCGCTCGGCGCCTCAGCCTCGACGCTGAGGCGCCGCCACGTTTTGGCCCACATGGGCTGTCTTCTCTCCTACGAAATCTCTGCAATCGGAGCTCCCGTGCCCTCTTCCTTTTCGTCGTGGACCTCGCAGGCCACGCTCCCAACCCTTTTTGCTCTTGCCGCGATGCTGGGCAGCACCCAAGCCCTCGCAGACGTGCCCGCCTACCTCCCGATGACGGGCTACCTTGTCGACGGGAATGACCCCATCGACGAGGACGTCGACCTCACCATCCGTCTCTACGACGGCGACTCCGTCGTCTTTGAAGAAGAACAAAACGTCGAGGTCGTCGAAGGCAACTTCGCGGCCTACATCGGCGCCGAAGAAGACCTCGACCTCACCATCGTGCGCGACGCGTCGTCGCTGACCATCGGCATCTCTGTCGACGGTGGCGACGAACTCGAACCGCGTCTCAACATTGGCGCCGCTGCCTATGCCGTACAAGCCCGGTTCTGCGCTGAAGCCAACACCCTTCAGGGCCTCGCCGCCGCCGACTTCAGACGTGCCGATGCCGACATCGACTTCGACGACCTCACCGGTGTTCCCGCCGACCTCGCCGATGGCGACGCCGACAGTTTCGCTGCGCTGAATTGTGCCGACGGCGAAATCTTGGTGTCCGACGGCACCAGCTTTGGGTGTGCCACGCGCGGGGCCAGCCTCGAAGAGGTCGCCGACCTCATCGAGCAAAGCACCGGCGCCAACGCCGACGGCGGCGCCGCTGCTGTCGACATCGACGACGTCAACGCTGCCATCGCCACCGCACTCAGCGATGTGGGGGCTGCCGACGGCGACGACGACACGCTCGCCTCCCTGGGATGCATGCTCAACGAGATTGCGCAGTTCGACGGCAGCGACTGGAACTGCACCACGCTTCCTGAGGGCGTCGCCTACACCGCCGGCAGCGGACTCTCCCTCGCCGGCAATGCCTTCTCCGTCGACACCGCCTCCATTCAGACGCGCATCGGCAACACCTGCCCCGAAGGCAGCGCCATCCGCGCCATCGCTGAAGACGGCACCGTCACTTGCGAAACCGACGATAACGACAACACCCAGTACACCGCAGGCAGTGGGCTCTCTCTCGCCGGCACCGCCTTCTCCGTCGACACCAACGCCGTTCAGGCACGTGTGGGCAGCAGCTGCCCCGCCGGCAGCTCCATCCGGGTCATCAACCTCGACGGCACCGTCGTATGCGAGACCGACGACGACACCAACACCGACACCGACACCACCTACAGTGCTGGCTCTGGCCTCGCGCTCAGCGGCACCACCTTCTCGGTCAACACCGCCGCCATTCAAGCGCGCGTCACCGGCAACTGCCCGGCAGGCAGCTCCATTCGGGCCATCGCTGCCAACGGTGCCGTCACTTGCGAATCCGACACCGACACCAACACCCTCTACACGGCTGGGTCGGGCATGGCGCTGAGCGGCACCACCTTCTCGGTCAACACCGCCGCCATTCAAGCGCGCGTCACCGGCAACTGCGCCGTGGGCTCGGCCATTCGCTCCATCGCCGCCAACGGCACCGTCACCTGTGAGAGCGTCGGGGGTGGCAGCTCGGCCCCTGCACCGTCGTTGTTCGACGGTTCCACGACGACGGCGTTGTCGTCGCTCGGCTTGCACTTGCTGGGTGCTCTGCCGAACGCCGGGTGGGCCATGGTCTCTGACGATGGGTACGTCGTTCGCCTGCAGCCGGTTCCGGCAAATGGCAACCGGGGGACGTCTGTCCACCGCATCGAAACGTACTTCACGGCCGACAACTGTGGCGGCACGGAGTACGCCGCCCTCAACTCCGCCAACCCGGGGACGGTGTTTGCCACTGGCAATGGAACGATGAAGTACATCAGCAAGACGGCCACCTCGTCGTCGGTGGGCATCCGCAGTTCTCGAAGCAGCGCCAACTCCTGCAGCAACTATGGCGGAAGCTTTGCCTTCCCGGTGTACTCGATGTCCAACAACAACTCGGGCGTCACGGGCGTGTCTTTGAACGCTGCCACCGACTACGTCATCCGCTTCTAAAGGCCCCGCAGCAACCACCCAAAAAGCCCCCTCGACGAGGGGGCTTTCGTTTTTGCAGCGACGGCTGCGCTCAGGCGTTGGGCAACGGCTTGTACTTGATGCGCACGGGGCCGACGTCGCCGAGCCGGCGCTTCTTGTCTTTCTCGTAGTCCTGGTAGTTGCCCTCGAACCACACCACTTTGGAGTCGCCTTCGAAGGCCATGATGTGGGTGGCGATGCGGTCGAGAAACCAACGGTCGTGGCTGATGACCACGGCGCAGCCGGGGAAGTTCAAGATGGCGTCTTCGAGGGCGCGCAAGGTCTCGACGTCGAGGTCGTTGGTGGGTTCGTCGAGGAGCAAGACGTTGCCGCCCTTTTGCAGCAGCTTCGCCAGGTGCACGCGGTTGCGTTCACCGCCGGAGAGGTCGCCCACTTTGGTTTGCTGGTCGGAGCCTTTGAAGTTGTAGGCCGAGCAGTAGGCGCGGGCATTGATGGAGCGCGGGCCGACTTCGAGCACTTCTTGGCCGCCCGAGATCTCTTGGTAGACGGTGTTGTCGGCTTTGAGGTCGGCGCGGCTTTGGTCGACGTACATCATCTCGACGGTCTCGCCGATTTTCATCTCGCCTTTGTTGGGTTGCTCAACGCCGGCGAACATCTTGAACATCGTCGTTTTGCCGGCGCCGTTGGCGCCGATGATGCCGACGACGCCGCCTGGGGGCAGACGGAAGTTGACGTCTTCAAACAGCAGCTTCTCGCCGAACGCTTTTTGCAGGTCGTGCCCTTCGATGACGACGCTGCCGAGGCGTTTGCCCGGTGGGATGTAGACCTCGGCGGTGGTGACCTTCTCTTTGGACTGCTGCGCCAACAGTTCTTCGTAGCGCGCGATGCGGGCCTTTTGTTTGGCTTGGCGGGCTTTGGGGCTTTGGTTGACCCACTCGCGTTCGCGGGCGAGCGAGCGCTGCCGGGCCGACTCGTTCTTCTCTTCGGCTTTGAGGCGCTTTTCTTTTTGCTCCAGCCACGACGAGTAGTTGCCCTCCCAAGGGATGCCTTCGCCGCGGTCGAGTTCGAGAATCCAGCCGGCGACGTTGTCGAGGAAGTAGCGGTCGTGGGTCACGGCGACGACGGTGCCCTCGAAGTCGTGCAAGAAGCGCTCGAGCCAGGCGACGGATTCGGCGTCGAGGTGGTTGGTGGGCTCGTCGAGGAGCAGCATGTCGGGCTTGGAGAGCAACAGACGGCACAGGGCCACACGACGACGTTCGCCACCCGAGAGCACTTTGATGTCGGCGTCGCCGGGGGGGCACCGCAAGGCGTCCATGGCGAGGTCGAGGGTGCGGTCGATCTCCCAACCGTTTTGCGCGTCGATGATGTCTTGCCACTTCGCTTGCTCAGCGAGGAGCTTGGTCATCTCGTCGTCGTCCATGGGCTCAGCGAACTTGGCGGAGATGGCGTTGAAGGCGTCGAGGGCGTCGCGCACCTCTTTCAAGCCCTCTTCGACGACCTCTTTGACGGTCTTGGTCTCGTCGAGCTGAGGCTCTTGTTCGAGAAAGCCGATCTTGGTGCCGTCTTTGGGCTTGGACTCGCCGAGAAACTCGGTGTCGACGCCGGCCATGATCCGCAGCAACGTCGACTTGCCGGAGCCGTTGGCGCCGAGCACGCCGATCTTCGCCCCCGGGAAGAAGCTGAGGTGAATGCCCTTCAGAACCTCTTTGCCGCCGGGGTGCACCTTGCGGAGGTCGTGCATGGTGTAGATGAATTCTCGGGTTGATCCGCGCGACATAAGGGCTCCTGGGGCCGATAAAGAATGAAATCTGTGCAACAAACGCTGGGCGTTCGATCCGTTGCGGGTGGAGCGTTGTAGCAGAGGAGAAACGCTCACGTCTCGGACTGTGGGTGCAATCGCCAGGCAGCAACGGATCCGTTGCGCAAGACGGTGCTAGCACCCACATGATCCGCAGACCCGTCTGGGATTTGACGCAGCCACCGCTGCGCAGGTGCATCATGAGTTCGTCCAAAGGCCCCAAACCCAAGCCCCCCCAAAGCGAGCCGTTCGACGCGGACGCCAAGGACGACGTGCAATGGGACGGCGCTTTCCCCACCGGTGAACTCAAAGACCCTCAACTCGAAGACGCCGACTCCCTGGCCATGATGGAAACCCAGGCCCTCGACGTGAACGCGCTGCAGAAGCTGCGGGCCCAACACCAAAAGGAGTTGGCCGCCCAAGCGGCTGACGCCGACACAGACGCCTCGTTCGAAGAGCCCTCTGGTGACTACGCCTCGCTCGACGACCTCCCCAGCTTGGACGCGCCGCGGGCCGCGCCTCCGTCGGCGCCGACGCAAATCAACGCCCGTCCGGCCCATTTGTCGACGTCGACCGCGCGCACCGCTCCCGTGGCCGACGCCCGCGACATGGGGAGCTCGCAAACGTCGGAGACGTCGGTCACAGGCAGTGCCACCGAAGCCGACGACGACCTGGCCGCCCGTTTGTTGGCCGCCGTCGACGAGAAAGCCGCTGAACTCAACCGCCCCACCGAAGTCGAAGCGGCCGGCCCCGACGTCAGCACCAACACCGACCACCTGTCGACCGCCATCATTCACGTTGACGACCTGTCGCGCTCCAAAAACAAAGTGCTGCAAACGCATTCGGGCGAAGGCCTCACCCATGACGTCACGACCTCAGAAGAAGGGGAGGCGGTCGTCGCCAGCAACGACGTTCGCCGTGTGATGCCCCTCGACGACGGTGCCCCCAGCTTTGACGACGACGACGCGGTCGACGACGAAGACGATCTCTACGACGATTGGAGCGGGGAAGGTGCCGCCGCAGGGTTTGACGACGACTTGGCGACGTCGGCCGACGCCGTCGGTTTGCAACAAGCGCCGTTGGCGTCGACCCCCAGCAAAGACGGTGGCGCCAAAGTGGTGAGCGCTGGGTCGTCGATTCCCATTCGCGCAGGCGGCACGGCCGAGTTTCTCATTCGCGAAGAAGACCTGCCGGTGCGGTCGATTCCGTCGTCGGCAGGGCGCCCGTTGCTGGCGCAAGAACAACCCGTCGTCGAGGTCAGCACGTGGACCATGGGACCCACCGCGTCGTCGCCCAAGGCATCGACGTTGCGCCCGCCGGCCGCCCAGTCCACGCCGCCGCCGCCGCCGTCGAAAGACACCCCCGACGCGGCCCAGCGCTCCATGGCACGCAGCTACCTGGACGACGCCCTCGGCCACCTCGACGACGTCGTCGACCTTCTCGACGACGTCTCGCCCGAAGTGGCGCTGCAGCTGAAGGGACGGTTGTTGGCGGTGGAGCAGCGCATCAAACGTGCGCAGACGGCTTTGGGCGACGACGACTGACGGCGTCGCAGTCTCAGTCTCAGTTGTCGCCTTTTGCCGCGGCTGCTGGAAACACCAACACAAACTCGGCGCCTTCGCCGGCCACACTGTCGACGTCGACGGCGCCTTGGTGGCTGCGCATCACGCCGTGCACGACGCTGAGCCCAAGCCCGGCCCCCTCGCCCACGCCGCGGGTGGTGAAGAACGGCTCAAAGATGCGGTCGTGGTGGTCGGCGTCGATGCCGACGCCTTGGTCGACGACGCGAATGCGTCCGTAGCGTCCTGTGGCGTCGGGCAATAGGTGGCGGACGTCGGCGGCGTCAACGTCGTCGATGACCACCCGCACCTCATCCCCCGGGGCCGACGCCTGGCAGGCGTTCTGCAGGAGGTGCAACACCGCCTGGCGCAGCAAAGCGGCGTCGCCCGACACCGCCACCGGCCCGTGTTCGTCGACGACGATGGGGGTGTGGGGAAGCAGGCGGGTCGTGAGCTGCCGGGCCTCGTCGACGACGTCGCTGAGCCGCACCGTCCGCGGTGCCGCCTGAGGGCTGGTGAACGACAGCAGTTGTTTCACAAGGTCTTGTGCACGACGACAAGCAGCAGCGATGGCATCGAAGCTCTCGGCGGTGTCGTCGTCGACGTCGCCCACGTCCATGCGGGCCATGTCGGCGTTGGCCATGATCACCAACAGCAGGTTGTTGAAGTCGTGGGCGACGCCTCCTGCCAAGGTGCCCACCGTCTCCAACCGTTGGGTGCGGGTCAGCCGACGTTCGAGGTCTTCGCGCACCAGCTCGGCGCGCGCACGCATGGCGTACATGTGCAACAACGTCGCGCACCGATCGACGTCGCCAACCGTCGTCGATGACGCGGCGCTCATGGCGACCGACGGCTGCCCTTGGGCATCGCTGATCGACACGCTCACCATTTCTTGCGCCGCGATGCGCTTGAGCAGAGGAGCCGTTGCCAGCTGGTCGGCGTCGGCGACGTGCACAAAGGGCATGGCCATGGTGTGCCACATGTCGGTGGAGCAATGCTCGGTGTACGACAGCTCGCGCACCGTGTCGTCGAGGAGAAGGCTGCAGCCGCGAATGGACGCCCGGCGCATTGGCGTCTTCACCTGCACGATGGTCACCAGTTCGACGTCGAGCGCGCGGGCCAAATCTCGAGCCATGGTGTCGAAAAACGAGCGGCCCTGCAGCTGGGAGATGCCGCTCGACAAATGCTGCAGCGTCGCACTCGCCTCTTCGAGACGTTGGTGGGCGGCCTGCAGGTCGAGCTCTGCCTGCCGCCGGCGCAACACCAATTCGATGTTGGCGCGCAGCACGTTTCGCTGAAAGGGCTTGGTCAAAAAGCCATACGACGACGTCTGCATGGCCCGCTGGGTGACGGTCTCGTCGGTGTAGGCGGTGAGAAACACGATGGGCACGTCGGTCTCACGCTGCAAGCGCTCGGCAACGCCGAAGCCGTCGAGTCCGCGACCGAGGTTGATGTCGAGGAGCACCAAGTCGGGGGACGCCCGCAGCACGCCTTCGACGCCGGGCTCCCCTTTGGCGGCGTGTCCGCAGACGTCAAAACCCATCTCGCGCAGGATGTCTTTGAGCTCCATGGCCACCATGGCTTCATCCTCGACGATGAAGATGCGAGGCGGCGTCGACGCCGAACGGTCAGGAGCGGTTTGGGTGGCGGTCAAGAGGCGGCTCCTAGGCGGTCGTCGACTTCAAACGAAATCACCGCGGTGGTGCCGCCCCCGGGTGTGGCGTCGAGGTGGTGGGCGCCGTCGATTTGCATGACGAGGGTGCGCACCAGCTCCCAGCCGAACGACTTGGCAGAGGCGACGTCGAAGTCGGGCGGCATGCCTTTGCCATCGTCGACGACGCTCAAGGTCACCTTGTCGTCGACACGGCGCGCGACGACGGTGACGGTGCCGGGTTGGTCGTCGTCAAAGGCATACTTCATGGCGTTGGTCAGCAGCTCACAGACAATCATCCCGCAGGGCAGTGCCAGCTCAATGGGCAGCCCCATGGGCTCGGCGTCGACGCGCACGGCGTTGCGCTCGTCGATGGGAAACACCCCGCGAAACGTGCGCACGAAGTCGTTGAGGTAGTCGGCGAAGTTCACCCGCGAGAGGTCGTTGGAGGCGTAGAGTTTTTCATGCACGACGATCATCGCCGTCAGCCGGGTGCGTCCTTCGACAAAGGCGGCAAGGTCGTCGGGGTTGGTGACGCGCTTGGCTTGAAAGTGCAGCAGCGACGAGATGACCTGCAGGTTGTTCTTCACCCGATGGTGAATCTCGCGCAGCAGGGTTTCTTTCTCACGCAACGCACGTCGCTGCTCGGTGACGTCGTGGGCATATGCCAACACCCCATTGGGCGAACCCGAACCGTCGTGAAGGGGGCTTTTGTGCACGTCGAGCACCACGGGTTCACCGCCGGGCCCCAGCTCCGCGACGTCGGGAATGTGCATCTGCTCGCCCGACAACACCTTCGCGTCGACGCGGCGGTCGGCCTTGGAGACGGCCAAGAACACGTCGTCACGCGCGCCCACGATGTCATCGACGCGGCCGCCGACGGCATCGGCGAAGGCGGCATTGACCATGATGAGGTTGTGGTCGGCGTCTTTGGCCCAGATGCGGTCGGGGGAGGCGTCGAGCACTTTGCGCAACAACTCTTGCGAGCGCTGCAGCTCCCGCTCCGCACGCTTGCGCTCGGTGATGTCTTGGACGGTGCCGGTGATCTTTTGGGGGCATCCGTCGTCGTCAAACAGGGTGCGCGTGGTGACAAACAACTCTCGCACATCGCCGTCGGCGTGGCGGATGCGCAAATCAGACGACCATCGCTCGTGGGCGAGCATGTGCTGCATGCCGACCTCGAGAATGGGCACGTCTTCGGCAACGGTGATGTCGCGCAGCACGTCGGATGACGGCGTCACCGACGGGTCGACACCACAAATGCGAAACAGCTCATCCGACCACCAGGCCTTGCCCGTGCCGACGTCTCGACTCCAGACGCCGATGTGGGCGAGCTGATGGGCCTCCTGCAGTCGGCCTTCAACTTCACGGATGGCCTTCTCGCTCGCCTGCAACGCCTGCTCGGCGATGACGCGCTCGGTGACGTCTTGCACCGTCCCCGTCGAGCGCAGCGGCGTGCCGTCCGTGTCGTAGTCGGTGACACAGTTTTCTTCGACCCATTTGATGCGTCCGTCGGGCATCTGCAGACGGTGCACGATGAGGTAGGGCTCACGCGTCTTCAGCGACGTTTGGTAGGCGTCGTTGACCATCTGCCGGTCGTCGGGGTGAATGGCGTCGAGGAAGGCGTCGTAAGACGCGCCGAACCGCTCCTTGTCGATCTCAAACAGCCGATAGATTTGGTCTGACCACGACAAGTCGTTGTTCAGGAGGTTGAGCTCCCAGCTGCCGAGCTTGGCGATGGCTTGCGCTTCGGCCATCTGGCGCTCGCTGTTTTGCACGCGCTGCAGCAGTTTTTCTTCGGCGGCCTTGGCCCGCAGCTCGTCGGTGACGTCTTTGCCAACGCACACCACCGACGTGGGCGTGTGGTTCGCGTCGCGGGTGACCACGGCTTGCCACTCGATGTCGCGCTCGTCGCCGGCGTGGGTGAGGATGGGATTGACGACGTTGCGCACCGGGCGGCCGTCGACGGTTGCATCAAACAAGTCGGTGATGCGTCCACGGTCGCGGCTCGGCAAGAAGCTCTCAAACCAGTCGAGGCCGCGGATGTCGTCGAGGCGCTTGCCCGTGAGCTCTTCGAAGTAGGGGTTGACGTAGTCGATGCCCCCCTCGGGGTTCAGCACCAAGACGATGGCAGGCAAGGTCTCGACGACGGTTTGTGCCGTCGACGCTGCCAAATGCGACGCGCGTGGCTGCATGCCTGGCCCCCTCCAAAGATGCCGCGGATGGGCGTTCCGCGTCTCACTGTACAAATGATCCGGGCGTGGGGTCGACGTCACCCCTCCAGTCGCCGCACATAGAAGCATCCACACTGGGACACTTCGCCCACCCCCTGTCTGCCACTGTCGCCGTCGTGGCCAGGTCGACGCCAAAACACGCCAACTTCCGCTGGTTTTTCGCAACCCAAGGCGTGTCCCACTATTCTCCGTCGACTGCGGGGGTGATCCCGCGAGCGACTGGCGCGTGCCGGTCTGGATGTCGTTGCATGCAACTCATGCCCGAACGCATTGACCAATATGAGGTCCTCGACGAACTCGGTCGCGGCGGCATGGGCGTGGTTTACAAAGTTCGCCACAGCGACACCGGCGAGTTGCTCGCCCTGAAAATGCTGCCACCGGAGGCGCTGGCCCGCGCCGACTCCGCGCTGCGGTTCAAGCGCGAGTTCCGCGCCATGAAGCGCGTGCAGCATCCCAACGTCATCCGGGTGCACGAGGCTGGCACCCACGAAAACTGCCCGTACTTCACGATGGAAATCGTCGAGGGCAAAGACGTCCGCGTGTGGCTCGACGACGGCCCGCCCATCGTCCCCCCCGACGGGCCCCCGCCGCCGGGCAAACTCAGCACCACCCAACGGGCACGGTTGAACGACCCCACCCGTGTGCGTCGTCTCGCCGACGTCATCAACCAAGTGGGCTTCGCCCTCGGCGCCATCCACGGCGACCGCATCGTGCACCGCGACCTCAAGCCCGACAACATCCTCGTCAACAAGGCGGGCGTGGTGAAGCTGATGGACTTCGGCATCGCCAAACGACTGACCGGGCACAGCGAACAAAGCTCCGGCGGCATGGTCGTCGGCACGTTCAAATACCTTTCGCCCGAACAAGCCCTCGGCGCCGAGGTCGACGGACGCGCCGACCTCTACTGCCTCGGCATCATCCTCTACGAACTCCTTGCGGGGCGGCATCCGTTCTACAGCGAGAACAGCGTCGGCTACGCCTACCACCACGCGCGCAAACCGCCGCCCGACATCGAGCGCTTCAACCCCGAAGTCCACCAGGGGCTCAAAGCCGTCTGCGAACGGCTCATTCGCAAAACCCCCGCCGAGCGTTACGCCACCGCCGAAGACGTCATCGCCGCAGTGCGCGACGCCCTCGAGTCGAGCGAGCCGCAGCAACAGAGCGCCGCCGACGCCGTCAAGCCGGCCAACGTGTTCACCCCCGGCCTCGTCGGACGCAACAGCCCCATGCGCGTGCTCAGCGGTCTGGCCCAAGACATCGCCAGCCACCGCGGCGGCATCATCGCCATCGGCGGACGTCCAGGGTTCGGCAAGAGCCGCCTGCTGCAAGAGCTGGGGCCCGTCGGCCGCGAACACGGGGTCGACGTGCACGTCGGCGAAGCGCAAGAAGACGGCGCCCCCTACGCCCCGTACGTCGAGGTGCTCGACCGCATCATCGACGACCTCGCCGCGAGCCATCCGCAAGAGGTGCAAAAGCTCCTCGGGCGCGAGGCCCCAGTGCTCGGGCGCTACCTCAGCTCCATCGAACGGCTCGGCACCGGCGCGCGCCCCCAAGCCGCAGGCAAGCTCGACCCCACCGAGGAGAAGCTGCGGTTCATCAAGGCCGTCGAAGCGTTCTTGAGTCGACTCGCGTTGATTCGCCCCCGCATCATCTGCATCGACGACATGCACCTCGCCGACGAGCTCACCTTGGAGCTCACCCAACACCTGGCGAAGACCCTGGTGCCACTTTCGGTGGAGAGCAAGAAGGGCAAAGGCGCCCCCATCTCGCTCGTCGTCACCATCGACTCGACGCGCAAAGACAAGAAGAACGCCCGACGCCTGGTGTCGAAGCTGAAGAAGCTCGACGGGTTTCGCTCCTTCGAGCTCAAAGCCCTCTCGCCCGACGAGGTGCGAGAAATGATGGTGACGATGATCGGCGGCGGCGACGTTGCCGCGCCCGTCGGTGCCGCCTTGCACGAAAAGACGGCGGGTGTGCCCGCGGCCGTCGAAGAGCGCATTCGCGGCTGGGCGCAAAGCGGCGAACTGCTGAAACAAGGTCGAGAGTGGGTGCTGCTGAAGCGGGCGCCGAAGTCGACGACGGTGGCCACGCCCAATGAAGGCGAAACCGCCAGCATCGTCGACGCCGAGCCTGAAGACCCACCGTCGCAAGTGGTGGAGCTGAAGACGGCGACAAAGGCCGACATCCCCATTCCCGACTTTGAAGACCGGCCTGAAGACAAGCTGCTCAAGAGTCTGAGTCCCGTCGCCCGCGACGTGGCCGAGCGGTGTGCGGTGTGTGCCGCCCGGCTGTCTGAAGGCCTCGCCCAACGGGTGGCGTTGCGCGAAGAAGACGAACTCCTCGACGCCATCGACGAGTTGCTCGGCGCCGACGTGTTGAAAGAAGACGACGACGGCGAGCTGCGCTTCTCGCTGAAGGCGCGCTCCGCGTTGCTGGCGGGGCTGCCCCGCGAACGTCGCCAGCGGCTGCATCAAGTGGCGGCGCAGTCGCTCGAAGAAGACGCCCGTCGTCGTCGACAGAAGGTCGACCTCGAGCTGCTCGCCAAACACCACCTCGAAGGCGGCGAACCTGCCAAGGCGTTGCAGCGCATGTTGCAGGCCGCACGTGCCGCCCTCGAGGCATCGGCGACGCAGAGTGCAGCCGAACTGGTGCAAAAGGCCCGGGAGTTGTTTCAACGGGAGTTCCTCGAAACAAGCACGACACAAAGCCAACGTCTGCGCGCCGACCTCGTCATGCTCCGACTCGACGTGCTCGCCTCTGCCGGCGAACACCGCGAGTGCGTCGCCCTCGCTCGCCGTCGGCTCGAAGACCTCGGCCACCACCTCGACACCACCCGACGCGCAGAGCTGCTGTTGCGCCTCAGCGACAACGAGCGCGCCGTCGGCGAGCTCGACGACGGGCTCGAACACGCCCGGCAGGTGTTGGCGCTCACCGAGAGGGGTGGCCTTCGTCACCTGCGCTGTCAGGCCAAAAACCTCTGCGGCATGATCTACGCCCGTCGCGGAGAGTTCTCCCTCAGCGACCGCTACTTTCAAGAAGCCCTCGAGCTCGCCCGCACCGTCGGCCACGCCAATGAAGCCGAGATCGCACGGGCAGCACTCGCCCGACGCCGACTTGAAACCGGCGACCTCGCCCACGCCCGCAAGTCGTTTCGTGCCCTCGCCGACGACGCAAAAAAGCACGGGCAACAGCTGGCCTACTGCCGCTACCTCACCACGTTGGGCATCATCGCCGAAGAACAGTGCCGCTTCGACGACGCCGACAAGGCGCTGCTGAAGGCGTTGAAGTTGGGCAAATCGGCGTCAGACCGACGAGGCATGGGGGGCGCCTTGCTGCATTTTGGCAGCCTGCGGTTGCATCAGCAGAAGTTCGACGACTGCCGCACAATGCTCAGCAAAGCCGAGCGCATCTTTGACGACCTCGCAGCCCCCGGCGCCACCAGCCAGGTGCAACTCGTCATGTGTCGCCTCGCGCTCGACGAAGGCACCCCCAAGGAGGCCGCGAGATTGGCGCAGTCGGCGTTCACCCTCGCCGAGAAAGCCGGCTCTGCCGTGCGGCTGGCCGAGGCGTCGATCATCGAGGGATACGCCGACGAGCTGCTGGGTGAAGACGGCAGCGCCGCCATCGAGCGGGGGCTGACCGCCGCCCAAGACCTCGACAGCTTGCGGGTGTCGCTGCTGGGGCTGCGCGCGCGCGCCTACGCCAAACAACGTGCGGGCGACGTGGCGGGCGCAAAGGCCGACCTGCACGACGGCATGGTGCGCGCACGAGCTGTCGGCGCTCGCCTGCAGTTGAAACTCCTCGAACAGGCCGCCCAAGAGTTGGGCTGACCTCGATCGTCGACGACGGGCTCAGCGTGACGTCTTGCTCGGCTCCAACATCGCCGTGGCCACCGCCGCTTTTTCGAGAGCGTCGAAGAGGTCTTTGACCGCTTCTTCGCCGGCGGCGTCGACGAGGCGCTGCAAATTGGTCTCGGCATTCTTGCGGAACCGCTGCACCAAGCGCAGCCCTTTGGGCAGTGGACGCACCTTCACCACCCGGTGGTCGCGCCGGTCGCGCCGCTTCTCGACCCAACCTTCTTTTTGCAGTTTCTCGACGAGAACCGACGTGGTGCTCTGGGCAAAGCCGAGCATGTTTTTCAGCTCTTGCACCGACGCTTCGCCGCGGGCGGCGAGAAAGCTGAGGGCGTGGTACTGGGTCAACGTCAACTCTGCCCGCGGGCCCCCACGGCTCATGGGCTTGATGAGCCGGCGCTGCAACAACGCGATGACCTGCTCGGCGCGCAGGTAATGGTCGCCGTCGACTTGGGGCGCGTGAGGGTCGATGGGCAGAGGGTGGTTCATCGATGGCACCTGCCGCTGGGCCGCGATGTGCGCGCCCTGAACGAACGAAGCTCCACGTCGCCAGCTGAAGCCGCAGACGAAGAGCAGAGAGCGACGACCCGCGGTGACGACGTGGTGGTCACGTCGAGCCCCTCTTGCACCGCAACCGATCCCCCCGGTGCCGTCGGGTGTGTCTATGGCGGGGCCAAAGCGGATGGTCAAGCAGGTCACATCTGGGACGTCGGGTGCGTCTTCTCGGACACCCGCCGGGTTTCGGCCGGGGTCAACGTGCGCTACAGCGACGACACGGAGGCCCCCGTGTTTTTGTTGCGCAACGCCCAGCCGAGCGATCTCGACGCCATCTACGAACTGGCGTCGGTGTTCGACACCGTCAACCTGCCCCACGATCGCGACGTCATCGCGGAGATCCTCGACACCAGCGCCAAAGCGTTCTCGGGCGACGAGCCCGACCCCTTCGCCCGCGAATACACGTTCGTCGTCGAGAGCGAAGAAGGTGACGTCGTCGGCACCAGCCAGGTGCTCGCGCAGCACGGCACCAAAGACAAACCCCACATCTACTTCGACGTGTTCAACGAAGAACGCTACTCGGCCACCGTCGACCGCCACTTTCGCCACAAGGTGCTGCGCATCGGATTCAACTACGAGGGCCCCACCGAGATTGGCGGCCTCGTCTTGCATCCGTCGCTGCGCGGCCATCCGTCGAAGCTGGGCAAGCAACTCTCCTTCGTGCGCTTCTTGTACATCGCCTTGCACCGCGACCGCTTTCGCGACCGCGTTCTCGCCGAACTCCTGCCGCCTCTTGAACCCGACGGACGCTCGCTGCTGTGGGAAGCCCTCGGCAAGCGATTCACGGGGCTCACCTACGCCGAAGCCGACAAGGCCTCCAAAGAGAACAAAGAGTTCATCCAAAGCCTCTTTCCCAGCGGCACCATCTACGCCTCTCTCCTCGACGAGAGCGCCCGTGCCGTCATTGGCGAGGTGGGCACCTCGACGCTGGGGGTGCGCCGCATGCTCACCGCCATCGGATTCAAGCCGGTCAACCGCATCGACCCTTTCGACGGCGGCCCCCACTTCGAGGGGCTCACCGACAACTTGTCGCCGGTGCGGGAGACGCGTCATTCGACCGCGGCTGTGGGCGACGCCAGCGCCATCCAAAACGCCCCCGGCGAAAGCGCCGAGGGCTTGGTCGCCCATGAAGACCTCGACACGGGCGGCATCCGGGCGGTGTGGTCGGTGTTTCGCTACCAAGACCGAGGCAAGGTCGTCGAGCTCCCCGAGGCCACCATGCAGAAACTCGAAGTGCACGGCGGGCAAGACGTGGCAACGCTCGCCTTCGCGCGCCACACCCGCATCTGACGGCTACCAGTCGATGGCTTCGCCATCTCGAAAGAACCCGCCGTGGGGGCCGTCGTCGTCGAGAGTGGCCGCCCAATAGATGCCGGCGATGCCCTCGTCGGGGCTGCGGGTGGCGCCTTGTCCGCCCATGTCGGTGCGCACCCATCCTGGGCACACAGCGTTGACCTTCACGTTGTGGGACGCCTCGTGGGCGAACACCAAGGTTGCGGCGTTCAACGCGGCCTTCGACAGCCGATACCCGAGCGATCCGCCGCCCATGTCGGACATCGCGCCCATCCCCGAAGAGACGTTGACGACCCGGCCGTAGCCACGTGCGTTCATCCCCGGCAAAAATGCCTGCATGAGTCGAATGGGGCCCGACACATTTGACTTCGATGTTTCTTCAACTGTCTCGACTGAGGTCTGCATCGCCGATGCGCCCATGTCGTCCAAAAAGCGTCCGGCGTTGTTGACCAGAACGTCGACCGCGATGCCGTTCTCGTCGAGGGCCTGCACCAACTGGGCGACGGAGTCATCACTGGCGACATCGAGAGGCAGCAGCTTGAGACTCGCGTTGTCGACGTCGGAGAAGGCCTCGCGCAAGGCGTCGGTCGAGCGCCCCGTGGCAACGACGGCGTGGCCGTGCGCAAGCGCGTGCCGGGCGAGGTGATGGCCCAGGCCGCGGTTGGCTCCTGTGATGAGAAACGTTTTGGTGCTCATTGTGCCTCCGCGTTGTGGACGACGTGGACATTGAATGTGCCGGTGCCGAGGTTGCCCCACAGGCGCAACCACAGCGGGAGATACGACTCGGTGCCACGCGACGCTTTGATGTCTCCCAAATCGTAGACTTGTTTCCAGCCGAAGTCTTGCAGCAGCGATTTGACGCTCGCTTTGGCCACTTCGTCGTTTCCGCACATGAACATGTCGTGCGCGCCGGGCAGGCTTTGAGGGTCGACCATGAGGTCACAGTTCACAGTGTTGAGGGTCTTGACGACGTTGGCCGCGGGAAGCCGGGCTTGCAGTTGCTCTCCCAGCGAGGTGTTGCCGGCCACGCTGAGAAACGGCGGCATGCCTGCGCTGAAGTCGAGGGGGTTGGTGAGGTCGATGAGCACCTTGCCCGCGACGTGGTCGTCGTTGATGGCGTCGAGCACCGCGCTGACGTGCGCACCTTGCACGCAGAGAAACAGCGTCTCGGCGAAGGCCGCGACGTCGTCGAATGTGCCGTGTCCGGCGTTGTCGCCCGCCTCGTCGGCGAAGGCTTTTGCCTTTTCGTTGTCGGCGGTGCGCGACCCCATCTTCACGTTGTGCCCCATCGAGGCCAGTTTGCGGGCGATGGCCTGGCCCACCATGCCGGTTCCGAGAACTCCGTATTTCATCTCTGCCTCCTTGTGCCGCATGCGCAGCGGATGCCCAAACCTAGCCCAGTTCGCCGGAGCGACCACCAGGAGCTGCGTTGAATCTCTTTCAACCATAGGTTAACAACTTGCATGCAAGCCGATGTGTTTCAGAGCCTCCCCCACGTGGTTGCCGTTGCCGAGCACGGCGGGTTTTCCGCCGCCGCACGACACCTTCAAATGACCCCGGCCGGCGTTTCGAAAGCCATCAGCGTCCTCGAAGACCAACTCGGCGTTGCCCTCTTTCACCGCACGACACGGTCGGTGCGCATCACCCCAGAGGGCGAGCGCTACCTGGCCCATGCGCAGGCGGCCCAGCGAAGCATGCGCCAAGCGCATTATGAACTCTCTCTTCACAATACTGCCGGACGGGTGACCCTCGGCCTGCCCTATGTCTTGTCGCGGTCGGTGCGTGCTTTGGTGCCGACGCTGCAGGCTGCCTTCCCCGACATCACTTTGGTGCTGCAACACTCTGACCGTTTCGTGTCGTTGGTGCGCGACGACGTCGATCTCGCCCTGCGCATCGGCCATCTCGACGACAGCGCTCTGAAGCGCGTCGAGGTGCAGCAGACCTGCTGGACGACCGTGGCGGCCCCGGTGTGGGTGCACCGCATGGGGCAACCGGCCCATCCCGAAGACCTACAGCGATGGCCGAAGGTGGGGTTCTGGGGGCCAGATGGCCGCGTCGTCGATTGGCAGTTTGCCGACGACGACGGAGCAGCGGTGCGGCTGTCACCAACGGAGGGGCCCTGCCCCCTGCTCACCGACGTTGGCACCCAACTCCTCGACGCGGCCGTCGACGGCTTGGGCGCAGCGCAGGTGTTTTCTTTTATGGCGGAGGACGCGTTGGCGGCCGGCACCGTTGTCGAGCTGTGCCCCCAGTTCAAGACGTCGGCGCCGCCCATCTCTTTGCTGCGGCCGCCCCACCGCATGCGGGGCAGCGTGCAAGTCGTTTACGACGCCTTGCGGGCGCACTTCTCCGCACAGCGTCGCTGACGTCGTCGCCACATCAAGCCGGCCATCACCAACAACCAACCGCCCGCGGGCGTCGACGATGACGTGGCCTCACAACTGCAGTCCGCCTCGGCGTCGTCGGGTTGAGGGTCGGGTTCGAGGGAGACACCCGGCTCCGGTTCTGTGGGCTCCGGTGCCGGCTCTGATGTCCCCCCGTCTTCCTCTCCACCATCGACGTCTCCACCGTCGACGTCTCCACCGTCGGCAGGAGGCGCCCCGGCATCCTCGTTTTCGCCGCCGTCTTGCGCGACGCCGCTGTCGACGTCGACGCCACTGTCATTGGGGGTGGCGCCCGCGTCGGCGGCAGGGCCACCAGCGTCTTCGCCACCTCCTGCATCGACCCCCATGCCTGCGTCTGGCTCTTCGCCAGCGTCGGGCGCAGAGGCCCCAGCGTCGGGCTGCACGCCAGCGTCGCCCTGCAGGTCGGGTCGCTCACCGTACGCACCGCAGGCTGCGTCGTTGACGACGTCGAGGGTGGCGAGAATCCAAGCGCCGGGGCCAAAGCCCACCATGGGCGTCGAGCCGCGGTAGTCGCCATTGTCGCGGTCGTACAACTCGGCAAAGTGGTGGTGGTTGGCCTCGGTTTGCGCCTCGACCCACTGGCGGATGAGGGCGGCAGTGGCGACGTCACCACCGGCTTTCAGCGCAGCAGCCAAACGCAAGTCGACGAAGACCCACTCCTGTGAATCGTAGTCGCCCCCGTCGTCATTGCGCATGATGCCGATGCCCGTCGGCACCGTCAGCTCGTCTTGCAAAAACGACATGGTCGACTGCGCCACCAAGCCGGTCGGCGAGACGACACCCCAGTTCACGGCCTCGACGGTGGCTGCATCGGCGTAGTGATGGCCCTGGGCCAGGTCTTCGGTGCTCTGGGCCATGACGCCGTTGTCGTCGACGAACGCCTGCATGACGGCGTCGCGCATGGCCGCGCCGGCGGCTTCGTATTGGGCGGCCTCCGTCGTCATGCCCAGGCGCTCGGCCAGCTCGGCGAGGTCACACAAGCCGCGCACGCCGGCGAGCGACGTGTAGGCGAAGTGACGCTGTTGCCCGTTCCAGTGCACCTCCCAGATGGACGAGTCGGCCTGCAAAATGCCATTCGGTTCGCGCAGGGCGAGCAAGACGGCGCCGATTTCGTCGTCGAGTATGTCCCAATGGGGCCGAAACACTTCGGGGTCACCGCCGGCGCGGAGGTATTCGCCGAGCGACCACAAGAACAGCCCAAAGCCGTCGAATTCGATGTTCGGCCCGTTGTGGTTGCAGTCGCTCTCCTCGACGCCATTGCCGAAATAGCGGGTGATGCTGATGCGATAAGGCATGCCGACTTCGGCCGTGTGCAACCCCTGTGGCGCCTGCAGTTGAAACAAGAGGGCGTCGCGCGCCTCGTCGAGGTGGCCTGCGCGGGCCAGGCCGGCGGTGGCGTAGGCCATGTCGCGCACCCAGGAGATGTTCCACTGCGCGTTGATGTCGCCGTTGCCGGGCGGCAACGACGCCAACACTTGGCCAAATCCGGTGCCGGGCTCGCGCACCTGCCCCATGCGCAACACAGCGTTGGCGTTGAGCCACATGACGTCGTCGACGCCCATGGGGGCGGGCGTGTGCCAGCTCATCCAGCTTTGCACCTCGGCATCGCGCACGGCCGAGGCGGTGCCGCCTTGCGTCGTCCACCACGCACGAAAGGCATCGACGTCTGGCGCAGCGTCTTCGTCGAGGGCCCAGACTTGTGCGACGGCAAAGGTGACCGTGGCGTCGGGCGCCAACGTCGTCGTTGTGCCCTGAAAGCCTGGTGCCAGGTCGTTGCCGGTGTTGTTGCGAACGTCGTCGAGGTCGCCGCCCGCCAACACCGTGTTGTAGGCGCTGCCCACCCCCGGCGTCGACGAGGCGTGGGCGACGGTGTCGAGGGCGACGAAGGCCATGGTGCCCTGACTGTCGTCTGAGTACTCGTAGAACGTCTCCCGCATCATGTCGTAGGCGACGCCCTCGTTGTCGGTGGAGGGGTCGCGTTGGCCGAAGGCGTTGCCCAGCCGCGCATTCATCAATGAAAAGGGCGTGACGTCGACGGGGCCGACGCTGTTGTTGCGCACCGTGAGCAACTGCACCAACACCGGCGCCTCAAAGCCCATGGGCAAAAAGCTGTCGGTCTCGACGAGGACGGCGCCCCCGGCGGCCTGTTGCACGGTGTGCAGAATGCCGGTGCCCGGCAAAAGGTGCGGGCGCAGGCCGTCGTCTTGAGGATGGGGAAGCTCCGCCAGCCACTCGTTTGTCGTCGTGGTGTCGGCGGTGACGCGCACCCCGAAGTAGGTGTCGAACAGGAGGTCGCGCGATTCGTCGGCGTGAAAACACAAATCTGGTGCGCCGGGATTGTTGGGCTCGAAGAAGCGGTACGGGTGCTCCAACAATGTGTCGATGCGGCCCGTGTCGAAGTTGAACGACGCCACCGCATGGCCGTTTGAGAAGGAGATGCGCTCAAACGAGCGGTGCGGCACCTGCGCCATGGCCGACGACGTCGTCAGCAAGGCGGCACCCAAGGCGGCGAGAGCGATCGAATTCGTGGTTTTCATGGCTTCGGCATAGCACGCCGACGGCCGCCTCCAACGGGGTGCGCGGGCTATTGCACCGCGGCCCAGTTCACATGCTGGCCCCGCTGCTGGCGCTCGGAGCGCTCCAGCTCCAAGACCTCTTGCACGACGTCACGCAGCACCGCTTCGGCGGCTTCATGTCGTGGGCCGGCCACGGCGATGGTCACCACCAACGGATGCCCATCCGACAGCTCGATGACGGCGAGGTCGCAGATGCGACGACGCTGCGTTCCGGTTTTGTGCATCACCCACTTCTCGTCGACGAGGCCGTCAATGCGGTGTCCGCTGTTCCACACGCTGCCCAGTTGCTGCAGCATCGCGGCCGACGCCTCCGTCGAGACCACCTCGCCGCGGGTCATGCGGCTGAGCAATCGTCCGACGTCGCGCATGGCGAAATGGTTTGCCTGTGTCTCGTAGTAGGCGTCGTAGGCGGCTTCGAGGTCGCGCTCGTCATAGTCGCCGTACGGACGGCCGATGTGTTTTTGCAGGAGGTCGAGCCTGGGGTGGTGTCCATCGCGCCAGCGCACGTCGCGCACTTGCCAGGCCTTCAACTGCCGGGCCCGCTTGTCGAGCGTGGCGTAGACTTCATGCCGGATGTGCACGAGGTTGACGACGTCGGCCGCCGGTCGCACCTCTTCGGCGACCAGGGTCTTCAGAATGTTGTCTTTGCCGAGCTTCTCGAACAACAAGTCGGAGGCGGCGTTGTCGCTGTCGCGAATCATGAATGTCAGCAGCTCGTCGACGCGCAGTCGACTGCCGACCTTCTGACGGTTCATGGAGGGGGCTCCATCCCGCACATCCCGCCAGCCGTATCGGACGGTCTCGTCGAGTTCGAGCTCGCCTGTGTGCAGCTGACGGTGGGCCTCGACGAGAAACAGCAGTTTGATGCCCGACGCCAGGTACATGGGCCGGTCGGCCAGGTGCGAGAACGTCGCCCCCGTCTTGGGATCCTCCACATACAAGCCGATGGTGACCCCGGGTGGAATGATCTCGGGCAACGCCGACTGCAGTTCCCGTTCCCAGGCAAAAGCGTCAACAGACGCTGGTTTGCGCTCGGCGTCCAGCCCCGCCTCGGCCGTGTGCACGGCCTGCACCACCGGCGTTTTGGCAGGCGTGACGACGTCTACCACCGGCGGTTTCGCCGCGCGCCACAAGCGTTGCACGTCCACCGTGACCACGCTGTAGGCAGCGACGGCTCCGGCCGACATCAGCAGCAATCCATACAGGGCGCGCGACAACGTGGGCATGCCTCAATTGTGGGGGATGGCGTCGGCGAGGGCAAAAAACCATCCCGAAATCGACGCGATCGCGTTGGCCCCAGCGGTGCATTTGCTATGCGGCATGCACACCGCATTGCCGCACGGGCCGATGCCACGCCGCCCCGTTGCCGCTCTGGCCCGTTGCCGCTCTGGCCCGTTGCCACACTGCCCGTCGTCGAGGACGCCATGGACCAAGAAGAACTGCACGAAACCCTGTTGTTTCTCGACGACTGGATGGACCGCTACCAGCACATCATCGACATGGGCAAGACGCTGGCCGCCCTCGCTGACGACGAGAAAAACGACGTCAGCAAAGTCACCGGCTGCCTCTCGCAGGTGTGGTTGGTGCGCGACGACAAGGGCGACGGCAAGCTGCATCTGCGGGGCGACTCCGACAGCGCCATCGTCCGAGGGCTCATCGCCGTGCTCTTCGTGCTCTACGACGACAAAACCGCCGATGAAGCCCGCGCCGTCGACCTCGACGCCTTCTTCGCCGATGTGGGCCTGCAAGAACACCTCAGCCCCAACCGCCGCAATGGCTTTTACGCCATGGTGCAGCGCATCCTCGGCTTCGCGCTGGGAATGGGCGCATGACCGACGACGTCCGCGCCCCGTCGCATGTGTGCATTGACGCCGTCTCCGACCTCGCCGTTCTCTGGCAGGCGGGCGTTCTCGTCGTCGTGGAGCTGCCCACGCTGCGTCCCTTGCTGCCCGCCGTGGAGTTCGACGTGGTCGTCCACAAAGCGGTGATGGCTCGAGGTGACCTGCTCATGTTGCTGGTCACCGACGAACAAGAGTTGCTGCTGCTCAACCTTGGTGACGACGAGGACGAAGACGACGAGGACGGACTCGGCCTGTTTGACCTCACACCTCCCGGCGGCGCCGTCGACGTGGCCTTCGTCGACAACGGCGTCGAAATGCTCGCGCTGGGGCCCGGCGGACAACTTTGGTTTCGCACCCTCAACGACGGCTCTGCTTGGCGACAGATGGAGCAGTTCGACTTTGCCCCGACGTCGATGCACGTGTCGCTTTCGGGCGATGTCGTCGTCGTGGCCGACGACGCGCGGGCGTTGACCATCCCGCTCGACGAGAGCGTCGGCTTCACCGACGACCGCGGCTGTGCCCTGCCCTTGTTGGCCACCGCGCTGTCGGTCGACGGCGAACGTCTCGCGGCCATCACCCCTGACGCCCGCGTGGTGTGTTGGACGTTGTTGGACAACGTCGTGTCGAAAGGCGTCTCGGTCGACGTCACCGACACCGGCGACGTGGGCCTCGCGTGGGTGCCGGGCACGTCTTGCGTCGTCGTCGACGGCCAAGCCGTCGTGGACGTCGTCACCGGCGACACCAAGGCCCTGCCCACCCCTTCGGGCGTCGTCGCTTGGGCCGTCTCCGCCGACGCGGAGTGCCTCGTGGCCCTCACCGCCGACGACGCAGTGCACGTCGTCGACCTCTATGGCGACGAAGAGACGACATCGGTGGCCTTGCGCGACCTCGAATTTGTCGACGACGCGCCCTGAGAAAAACGGCCAGACAGACTGACAGACTGACTGACGGACTGGCTTGGTGCAGCGCTTTCCTCTTTGGAACATGACGGTGGTCAGGCGCGGCAGCTTTGTCTCATTCGACGTCGCCGTGCGGACACTTCAGGATGCAGCCATCGATGTCGTTGACGGCCGACTGCTGCATTTTTCATCCTGCTGTGGCCACTTTCGAACCCCCAGGAGCGCCATGACTGCCATTCAACGTCACGTTGGTCGTCTCATCGAGATCGACTTCCCCGCCGAAGTCGACATGCCGTTTACGTCGTCGTTCGCCGCCGACGCTGTCGCCATCGTCACCGACATCGCCAAGGCCGGACAACGTGCGGTCTCCGTCGCCGACATGAGCAAGACCAAGGTCATGCCCGCCGACGCCATCCGCCCGCTCGCCGACATGTTGAAGGCCGACAACCCCGCCATCGAGCGCACCGCAATCGTCATCGGCTCTGACCCCCTCGTCGACCTGCAGATTTGGCGGCTGCTCTCCGACGCCGACAGCGACGCACGCCGCAGCTTCACCAACCCCGACGACGCCTTGCGCTGGCTCCACGAGGTGGTGTCCGACCCCGCCGAGCAAGAACGCTTGCAGGCCTTCTTCAGCGAACGCTTCTGACGACGTCGACGCGGTGCCGGGCTAGCGCCACAACGCGCCCACCCACACGCCGAGCAACAAACTGGCGCCGGTCACGCGACCCACAGTCGACGTCCACGACGAGGGGGACGACGTTCGCACCGCCCACAGCGCCCCCAACCACCACACCACGCCGAGCAAGGGCAGGCTCATGCGCGCCACTTTGGAGAGCGCTGCAAAGCCGCCCACGGTGTAGGTGACGACGTCGACGCTGAGGTAGACCCCGGCCAACGCCCCACTGAACACCCAGGCCAGTTTTCGCCGGACGTCGACGTCACCGTCGGTGGCGGTCCTGGGCTGCAACAAGCGGCTCCACAGCTGAAACCCTGACGCGAGCAGCGGCGCCAAGAACGCCGCTTGGAGGCCGTAGTAGGTGTCCACCGGCAGGGGCCACCCCACGAAGGATGGGGCGTGCCCGCGAAGAAAAAGAATCAATGAAAACAGCGCACTGGCTGCGGACGCCGCCCACACCACAGCTGGCGCGCCCAAGGCCTTCTGCACATAAAAGAGAATGGGATTCACCGACTTAGGGGACATGGATCCGCCTGTTCTGAAAGCGATGGCGCGCCAAATCCGACGCCGAACCGCTACGGTAGGGGTCAAAGCCCGGTTGCGGGCCAGATTTCGGGAGGACCCATGCCCATCGACAACCGCACCAACGTGAACCGCGCTGCCGTCGGACGCAACACCGTCAACACGGCAAACACCGACGCCGCAAACAACGTCAACACGAACACCGTCAACACCACCGCCCCGGTGTCGAGCGATGGGGCATCGACGTCTGCCGGCGGCCTCGACGCTGCCACCGATGCCAACGTGGCCCCCAACGCCAGCAACCAAGTGTTGGGCGGAGGGCTCAATGCTGCGTCCATCGGCCAACTCGCAGGTTTGAACTTTCAAGCCGCCGACGCCAAGAGCATCTTTGGTCTCGTCCCCGGCCGGGTGCCCGACGCGGTTGGCCTCGACGTCGTGCTGCAGCAAGTCGCCAAATCGCCGCAAGGCCAAGGCGCCCTCAAACAACTCGCCCAGCAGTTTTCGGCCAAGACCGGCGTCGACATCCCCCCCGCCATGTTGGCCGCCGCCCAAGCCAAGCCAGAGTTGCTGGCCAACATCATGCAGCTCACCCCGGCCGAGATGTCGCAAGGGATGCAAGCGCTCAACGCCGCCCACCAAGCCGGCCAAGTTGACGACGTCAAACCCCGCACGTTGCTGCTGCCGCAGAAGTTCAGCTTTGACGACCTCGACCAGATCGCGTTCACCCGTCCTGAGCCGCAAATCAAAGAGCTGGCCCCCGGCCTTTTTCAAGGCGGCGTGAAAAACGACGCGCTCTCCGACGAGGGCGCCAAGATGAACACCGTCGTCGCCGAGGTCTTTCACCGCCTCGCCGGCAACAGCGACCTCGACCCCAAAGAGCGCTTCTCCGTCGAGATCGGCGGCAGCAAGTGCACCCGCGTCGACACCTTTGTGAAGGCGTTGCGCAAGCAGGGCTACGACATCAACGTCACCTTCGAACACCGCGTCGCCAACTTCAGCGAACTGCTCACCAAGGCCCCCAATGGCGCCTTTGTCGACGTGCCCGCTCCGTTGATGGTGCGCGTGCAAGACCAGCAACAAAAAGACGTCGGCATTGTCCCCGCGGTGCACTCTGAAGTTGTCATTCAGCTGAAATCGGGCCCCAACACAAAGGGCCCGAAGCTCGACAGCGACGTGAAGTGGTACCAAGGCATCAGCGGCACTGGCTTTTTCCCCGTCGGGCTCAACAAGACGCCCAACTGGTGCGGCAAGAACGTCAGCGACACCTTGAGCGGCGACGCCGCCGACAAAGCCGTCGACCTCTGCGGCCTCATGGGCGACGTCATCAACGCGTCGGCCAGCCAACTCGACCTCATCGCGTCGGGCTACGGCGTCACCGGAGTGTGCAACGACTCCGTCGCCATCGTGCACCACGCCATGACCGGCGAGGCCAAGGAGTCCCCGCTGCTCATGCAAGACGCCACCTTGCTGAGCGAACTGCAGCGTCGAGTGTCAGACAACAACCACCGCGACGACCCCAAATACGACGCCCTCATCGACAGCATTCAGCAGGTGCCGTCTGACCAACAATCCAACGCCACGACGGTGTCGCGTGCGTTGTCGTGCATGCCTTGGGCCGAGGGCCAAGCGCCGTTCGCCAGCACCGACGCCTTCGTGCAGAACGCCAAAGGCTGAGCAGATGCACGGTTGACGACGACAAAGCCCCCTTCACAGGGGGCTTTCGTTTGGGACGTAGGCATGACGTCGACGGCTACTGCGGCTTGGGGTCGCGGCGAATGGTGTCGGGCCCGGGGCCGGCCGCCTTCTTGAACACGCCGTCGCCCTCATTGACGTACTTGGTGAGCCCCGCCCGATGGATGCTGTTGTCGTCGGGCTTGTCGGGCCGGCCGAGACGGCTGCGCTCCCCTCCTGGCACGAACGCTGCGCTGACGACGCGCTCCAAACGCCCGGCGCCGTATTGCTTCACGTCGGGCGACGGACGGCAGTGCATGCCGCAGGTCTCGAGCTGTTGGCCCGCCTTCACCAGCGCCTCGAACTGGGCGCCGCAGTCGGTGCATTTGTATTCATACAGCGGCATGTGGGCCTCAGGGTCTACGCCAAGGTGTCGTCTTCAACGTCGACGCGCAAGAGGGCGTCGGGCGATGCACGCGTCGTCGGCGACCATGTGGCCGACACACCGGAGAACGACGTCCTGCTCTCGATGGGAACACCGTCGTCGATGAGCCGTTGCACAGACGCCGCGAAGACCTCGACGTGTGAGGTCTCTGGCGTTCGCACCGTGCGCGCCGCCTCCGTCCACGTCGAGAAGAAGCTGTGCAGCAACGTCTGCGGCCGCACTTGGCGGCGGACGTCTTGCGGCAAGACATCCCGCAGCTGCCAGGGGCCAAACCCCTTCTGCCCGCTGATGCAGAACACCAGAGCCTCACGCTGAAGTTGCCGTTGACGACGACGAAAGACGTGGAAGGCAACCAGGTCGCCGAACTTGTCGGACGTGCCTTCGAGCAGCAGGCCGCCGTCTTTCAGCTTCGCCGCCAGTTGCTGGTGCACCGCGGCGCACGCGTCGGGGGCGTACTGCCGCAAGACATTCATGGCCCGCACCACGTCGACGCTGTTGTCGTCGACCGAAGGCAGGTCGAACCCATCGCAAGCAAAGCGCACGTCACTGGCGGCATGGTGTTGGGCGTCTTCGACCCGCCGCGCGTGGGTGTCGGTGGCCAACAAGTCGACGGCGTCAACACCCACCGACAACAGCGCTTGCCGCCAGTCCAAGCTCGTCGACGGCGTTTCTCCAAAGCCGACGTCGACGACGTGCAACGACGACGGCATCGCACGCGTCAGCCGATGGCACAGCCACTCGTCGACGAGACGCAGCCGGCCTGCAGCCGTCTTGCCACGGGTCACCTTCGATGGAGGGGTCGACGTCGTCATGGCCACAGTCTGCCTGCTGCATCTGCGATGAAAAGACGGCTTGTCGGAGCGCCTCCCTTTTCGACGTCGATGCAACGCAGTAGGCGACGCCATGGCCGACGCTTCCGTTCTTCCTGACCTGTTGGCGCTGCCCGAGCTGGGCGTGGGCGCTTCTCTCAGTTTTGGTGTGCAACCCGACCCCGTCGCGTTGGCCGCCCGTCGAGATGGACCGTCCTTCGTCGAATACGCCGCTCCAGTGCAGCCCGGTTTTCTGGGCGGTGCGTTGGCCCGCTTGAAGTCCGACAAGGTGCCTCTGCTGTATCACCCCAGCTGTTTGAATTTGTGCGGCACCAAAGCCAACCCAGCCCCCTGGGTCGACGAGGTGCGCCGCCATGTGCAGAGCGCCGGTTGCCCGTGGTTGGCCCAAGACGTGGGCGTGTGCTTCACCAACGACGAGGGCGGGTACTCCAACCAGCTGGGCTACTTCATCGCGCCCGTGCTCACCCAAGCGTCCCTCGACGTCGCCGTCGACCGTGTCGTCGAGGTCAAGGCCCAAATGGACGTCCCCCTTCTGCTGGAGCCGCCACCCGTGACCTTCACCGTCGGCGACATGGGCATGTTTGAGTGGCTGAACGCGCTGGCCCAGCGCACCGACAGCGGGCTCCTCATCGACGCTGGCCACGTCGTGGCCCACCAGCTGGTGGCCGGACGAACGTCCGAGAACCTCACCGACGGGCTCGACGTCATCGACTTCGATCGCGTCGTCGAAATGCACATCGCGGGTGGCGCTTTGCGTCCCGTCGACGACGACGACGCACCTCTGCTGTATCTCGACGCCCACGACCTCCCCATTCTGCCGGAGACCTGGCAGGTGTTTCGCTTTCTCCTCGAGCACACGCCCCACCTCAAAGCCGTCTGTGTCGAGTGCGAGGGCGTGCTCACCGACAGCGTCATCCCCATGCTCGACCAAGCTCGACGACGGGTGTCGCACGGAACCCTCAACGCCAACCTGCGCGACAAAGTCGACGCCGAGTTGGCCAGGGCGGCGGCATGACAACGTCAACAACCGCTTCACCAGCAGCCATGCAACAGGTGGCGACGCAAGAGGCGCTGCTTTTTCGCCTGTTGTTCGATGAAGAGGCGCGTGAGCGCTTTGTGCAGAACCGCGGCGCGTTCTTCGATGAAGAGGGCGTCGACGACGACACCCGCCGCGTCTTCGCGCAGGTCAGTGCCGCCGGCTTGGAGGCCGATGCCGCCTACCGCCGTGACTACGTCATGAGCACGTTGTGTCGGGCGTTTCCCCTCACGGTTGGCATGGTCGGCACACGCCCTGAGGGCCGTCGCGCGCTGACAGCGTTCTTGTCGTCGCCGTCGATCTTCAAGTCGACGCGCGAGCGCAACGACGCGTTTGCCGTGCACCTCGAGCGGGTCGTCGACCTGGGCTCAGCGGCCCTCACCGCCGACGAAGTTCGGCTGTTGTTGCCGGTGTTTGCCACCGAACGGGCGCGGTTGCGCAACGCCGCCGAGCTGCGTGCTCACGTCGAGCGACAGGGAGCAGCAGGCCTCACGCTCGGGCCGGCGCCCAAGACGGGCGACAAAAAACGGCTGAAGGTGGCGCTGCCGCCCTTCTTTCTCGCGGGCGTGCTGCCGTTTGGGCAGCGGGTGCTGCAAAACGCGCTCGACGACATCCGGCCGGAGAACGCGTGGCCGAAGATCGCCCACGGCCACCTCGCGCCTGAGCGGGTGCAGACGGTGGCGCGCTCCCTGCATCTGCCGGTGACGTTTGTGCAACGGGGCGTGGTGCGGCGGGTGGTGTCGTCGCAGGCGCCGGGCGTGCCGCCCCTCGTCGAGGTCACCCATCTGTCGGCAGAACTCCCAGGGCAACAGGGCGACGTGCTGCAAGAGTTCGACGGCAAGCGCACCCTGCAGGAACTTCCCCATCCCCTGAAGACGTTGGCGACGCCGTTGGTCGACGGGCAGCTGTTGGCACTGGTGTAGGCTGACGGGCCCGTCCGGCACTATTTTTCACCCCGAATACGACGCAGTGCGTATTGCTGAAGCCGCGAATTCAGCATGAGCTAGGCGATGGAAACCTCGTGGGCGTTCGCCCGGCAAGGGTGCGTCATGACCGAAGCTCTCCTCGACACCATTCGCAACAGCATCATCGGCAAAGACCACGTCATTGAGGGCCCCTTTGGCGCCCGACGCGTGACCTACGCCGACTACACGGCATCGGGGCGGTCGCTGTCGTTCATCGAAGACTTCATGCGCGACCACGTCATGCCGACGTACGCCAACACCCACACCGAAAGCTCTGGCACCGGCTTGCAGACCACCCACCTGCGCGAAGAAGCCCGTGAACTCATCCACCGCGCCGTCGGCGGCAATGACGACGACGTCGTGCTTTTCGTGGGCTCGGGGGCCACGGGCGCCATCAACAAGCTCATCGACATTCTCAACCTGCGGGTGCCACGCGACCTCGACGACAAATACGACCTCAGCCAACACATCCCGGCGCACGAACGGCCGGTGGTGTTCATCGGGCCCTACGAGCACCACTCCAATGAAATCCCCTGGCGCGAAAGCATCGCCGACGTCGTCGTCATCGACGAAAACGAAGACGGCCGGCCCGACCTCGAGCTTCTCGAGCAAGCGCTCGTCGAACACCAAGACCGTCCGCTGAAGATCGGCAGCTTCTCGGCCGCCTCCAACGTCACCGGCATTGGGTCGACCAAGCACATCAGCGCGTTGCTGCACAAATACGGCGCGTTGGCCTTCTGGGATTTCGCCGCCGCCGGCCCGTACGTGAAGATCGACATGAACGCCACCGACGACGAGCACCACGGCAAAGACGCCGTGTTCTTGTCGCCGCACAAGTTCATTGGCGGGCCCGGCACGCCGGGCTTGCTCATCGTCAAGAAACACGTGTTGCGCAACTCTGTCCCCTCGACGCCGGGCGGCGGCACCGTCTCGTACGTCGGGCCCGACGCCCACGACTACCTCGACGACCCTGTGCACCGAGAAGAGGGAGGCACCCCCGACATCCTCGGCGCCATCCGCGCGGGCCTCGTCTTTCAGCTGAAAGAACAAGTCGGCGAAGACACCATTCGGCGCAAAGAAGACGACTGGATTCAACGCGCCATCGCCCACTGGAGCAAGCAGCCCAACATTCAAATCTTGGGCAACAACGACGCCTGGCGGCTGTCGATCGTCTCCTTCATCGTGCAGCACGGCGACCGCTACCTGCACCACAACTTCGTCGTGCGCCTGCTCAACGACCTCTTCGGCCTGCAAACCCGCGGCGGCTGCTCTTGCGCCGGCCCTTACGGGCACCGCCTGTTGAACATCGACGTGCAACGCTCGCGTGCCTTTCAATGTGAAATTCGCAAAGGCAGCGAGGGCATCAAGCCCGGCTGGACCCGCGTCAACTTCAACTACTTCATCTCTGAAGACGTTTTTCAGTTTGTCCTCGACACCGTCGACTTCGTTGCCCAGCACGGCTGGCGGTTTCTCCCGCTGTACGACTTCGACCCCCTCACGGGTCTTTGGCAGCATCGCGACGGCTATGCCCACCCGCCGCACTCCTTGCACGACGTCGCCTACAAAGACGGCCGCATGACGGCGTGGACCTCCTGCCCCACGCAAGGCGAAGACGCTCTGCCGGGCTATCTTGCCCAAGCGCGGGCGCTGCTCGACACGCTGCCGGCAGCTTCGCAGGCGCCTGCTGCCACCATCAGTGGCGACTTCGAATCGCTGCGCTGGTTTCCGCTGCCGCACGAAGTGCTGCAAAGCCACGCCGACACCGTGTCGTCGTCGTAGGCCGCTGTCACCGTCGGCGGCGAAGCGCCCGCTCTTGCACCACCGCGCAAACGGCGTCGGTCAGAACCTTCATATCGTCCTCGTCGATGACGAGCGCGGGCATGAGGTAGACCACGTTTTCGAGGGGACGCACCCACACGCCCTCGTCGACAAACCGCGTCCGCAGCCAGGCCAAGTCGGTCTTGTTGTCGAGCTCCACGACGCCGATGCCGCCGCGCACCCGAACGTCGACGACGCCATCCACGTCGCGGCAAGGAGCGAGGCCGTCGCACATCCATCGCTCCATGTGTTGCACATGCGCGTCGGTGTCGACGTCGTCAAACAACTGCATCGAAGCAAGGCCAGCAGCACAGGCGAGCGGGTTCGCCATGTACGTCGGCCCATGCATGAGCGCGTCGTCGTCGTCATCAGACAAAAAGGCGTCAAAGACGTCGGAGGTTGCCAGCGTCGCCGCCAACGGAAGCGTTCCACCCGTCAGCGCCTTTGACGTCGTCAAGATGTCGACGTCGACCTCGGCCAGCTGATGGGCCCAGGTGCGTCCCAGCCGGTGCAACCCGACGGCGATCTCGTCGACGATGACCAAAGCGCCGGCCGCGTGTGCTTGGTGCACCACCTCCCGCAACACAGCCTCATCGTGAAACCGCATGCCTCCGGCGCATTGCACCAGAGGCTCAATGAGCACTGCTGCAATGTGGGCGCCGTGGTCGGCCCAGAACGCGGCGTGCTCGGCGCGGGCGTCGACGTCGACGGGCAGGGGCAGGTTGTGGTGCTGGGCCATGGCGTCTTTGAACCGCACGTGCATGCCGTCGGCGGGGTCGCACACGCTCATGGTGGCGAAGGTGTCGCCATGGTAGCCGCCGCGGTACGACACGAACTTCGTGCGCTGGGCGTGCCCCGTCAGCTGGGCGTGCTGCAACGCCATTTTCATGGCGACCTCGACGCTGACCGATCCCGACTCGGTGAAGAACACCCGCGACAGCTGGCCGTTTGTCGTCGCACTCAGCTTGGCGGCAAGGTGTTCGGCGGGCCCGTGGGTCAGCCCCCCGAACATCACGTGCGGCATGGCGTCGAGTTGGGCGTGCAGGGCATCGCGGATGAAAGGATGGTTGTAGCCGTGGGCCGACGTCCACCACGACGCGATGCCGTCGACCAGCGACCGGCCGTCGTCGAGCACCAGCCGCGTGCCCGCCGTGCGCACCACCTTGGGTGGCGACGGCGTGGTGTGCATCTGCGTGTAGGGCAACCAGAGGTGAGGCAGCCCGTCCGCCGACGACGTCATGCTTGTGCCGACGTCGGCATCGCCGACGACGACCCCACCAACGGAAGTTTCTCACTGCTGGCAGGCGTCTGACGCGGCGACAGCGTCGACCCCTTGAGGCCGAGCTTGGCGAACAGGCGGTCGTCTTTGTTGCGGCCGGGGTTTTTCGTCGTCAACAGCTCGTCGCCGACGAACATCGAGTTCGCGCCCGCCATGAAGCAGAACGCTTGCATCTCGTCGCTCATGTGCTCGCGGCCGGCCGAGAGGCGCACCACGGAGTGAGGCATGAGAATGCGGGCGACGGCGATGGTGCGGACGAATTCAAAACTGTCGAGGTCGTCGACCTGCGCCAACGGCGTGCCCTTGACCTTCACCAGGAGGTTGACGGGCACAGAGTCGGGGTGCTCTTCGAGGGTGGCCAGGGCGTGCAACAAGCCCACCCGGTCTTCGCGCGCTTCGCCCATGCCGACGATGCCCCCACTGCAGACGTGAATGCCTGCGTTGCGCACGCGAGCGAGGGTGTCGAGGCGGTCTTGGTAGGTGCGGGTGGTGATGACTTCGCCGTAGTACTCGGGCGAGGTGTCGAGGTTGTGGTTGTAGTAGTCGAGGCCGGCGTCTTTGAGTTGCAGCACTTGCTCGTCGTCGAGCATGCCGAGCGTCATGCACGACTCCATGCCCAGTTCTTTCACGCCGCGCACCATGGCTTGCAATTTGGGCATGTCTTTGGCTTTGGGGCTGCGCCAGGCGGCGCCCATGCAATAGCGGGTGGCGCCCGCTTCTTTGGCCGCCTTGGCCTTGTGCAAGACCTCTTCGACCTCGACGAGAGCTTCGCGTTCGAGGCCGGTGTCGTTGCGGCTCGACTGCGAGCAGTAGTTGCAATCTTCAGAGCAGGCGCCCGTCTTGATCGACAGCAACTGGCTGCGTTGCACTTCGGTGGAGTCAAAATGACGACGGTGCACCTCGGCCGCTTTGAAGACGAGGTCGAGAAACGGCAAGTCAAACAACGCCCGAATCTCTGCTCGGGTCCAGTCGTGGCGCAAGGTCATCTTTGGCTCCTGGTTGGGGTCCAGCTGGGGCGAACCTACGGTCATTGACTTGAGAGTCAAGCTCCGTTGACGACGACGTCGCCGGGGGGCACAACGCCTGCATGTCGTCGCTGGACACCTTTGCCCGTGCCAAGTTGGACGTGTTGCAGGCGCAGCACCGAGCCCGTCAGTTGCACCCCACGCAACGTGACGGCGTCGTCGTGCGCCGTCATGAGCACACCTACGTGTCGTTCTCTTGCAACGACTATTTGGGCCTTGCCCATCACCCCGATGTCGTGGGCGCCATGCAGGCCGCCCTCGACGACGGAGAAGGGGCCGGTGCGGGTGGCTCTCGCTTGGTCACCGGCAACGCCGTTGGTTACGCCCGGCTCGAAGCCCAACTGGCCACGCTCAAGGGCACCGAAGCCAGCGTCGTCTTTGGCAGCGGATACCTCGCCAACCTTGCCGTGCTCCCGGCCTTCGTTGGCGCCTCAGACCTCGTCGTCATCGACGCCCTGGCCCACGCCTGCATGATGTCGGCGGCCAAGCTGTCGGGCGCCCGCATCGAAGTGGTGCCGCACAACAACGTCGACGCCGTCGACGCCGTGCTGCGTCGACTACGGACGTCGGTGCGTCACGTCGTCGTGGCCACCGAAGGTGTGTTCTCCATGGATGGCGACACCGCCCCCCTCGTCGACCTTCAAGCCGTTTGCGACGCCCACGACGCCTGGCTCCTCGTCGACGACGCGCACGGCTTTGGTGTGCTCGGCGATGGACGCGGCACCGCCCACGCGCAAGGCGCGCACGTGCAGCTGCAGGTGGGTACGCTCTCCAAAGCCGCAGGCGGGTACGGCGGGTTCCTCGCGGCCTCCGACGTCGTCGTCGAGCTCATGCACTCGCGTGGCCGTCCACTGGTGTACTCCACGGGCCTTCCGCCCGCCGTCGTCGCCGGCAACGTGGCCGCCGTCGCGCTCATCGCCAGCGACGTCGACCGCTGCCGTCGCCCCCTGCAGCTGGCGCGCCGGTTCACCACCGCGTTGGGGCTCCCCGACGCCGAGAGCGCCATCGTCCCCGTCGTCATTGGCAGTGAACGCGACGCCCTCGACGCCCAGGCACGCCTGCAAGAGGACGGGCTTCTCGTGACCGCCATTCGCCCGCCGACAGTGCCCGACGGCACCGCACGGCTGCGCGTCGGCTTTTCGGCCGCCCACGACGATGCACACATCGCCCACCTCATCGAGGCCATTCGTGGCCTTCCGCAGCTGTCGACGAGGTCACGCTCATGAGTGTGTTCATCACAGGCAGCGGCACCGACGTCGGCAAGACCTATGTGTCTTGCGGTCTCTTGCAGGCGTTGCGTCGTCGAGGACAGTCGGTGCGGCCGCTCAAGCCGGTGCTCAGTGGTGTCGACGACGACACCTTGACCAGCAGCGACGCCGGACACCTGCTGGCGGCGGCCGGACGCTCGGTTGACGACGTCGACAACACTTCGCCCTGGCGGTTTTCAGCCCCACTGTCGCCCGACGCAGCAGCCGCTCGCGAAGGACGCGCGGTGCCGTTCGACGACGTGGTTGCCTTCTGCCGTCGTGCCCTCGATGTCGGCCCCTGCTTGGTCGAAGGCGTCGGGGGCGTGCTTGTCCCGCTCGACGACACCCACACCGTTCGCGACTGGATGCAGGCACTGCAGCTGCCCGCCGTCGTCGTCACCCATGCCGCTCTCGGCACACTGAGCCATACGTTGTGTGCGGTCGAAGCCGTTCGTCACGTGGATCTTCGTGTCGCCGCTGTCGTCGTCAATGCGGCCACGCCGTTGGCGACTGACGGCCCGCCACTCGACGAAACCGTGGCCACGTTGCGTCGGTTTCTCCCCGACGACACCAAGCTCTTTGCTCTCGCCCACGACGCTGTCGAGCCGTCGCAAGAGACGTTTGACGCCTTGGCATCTCTGCTGTTTCCTCCTCCGACGTCGACGACGACATAGGACGCCCAATGCGCCGCTTCGCCGCCTTTCTGCCATTTCTCCTGCTCTCCCTTGTCGCTTGTGACGGAACGACGCCAACCGATGCCGGCGTGGTGGATGACGACGCTGGGGTGGACGCCGGCGTGACCCCCGCCTACGTCGAGGCCGCCGACTACTGTGAGTCCATCGCGCCGTTCTTCTGTGCATACTACATGCGCTGCAACCGCATGGCGGGCGTCGACGACGTCGCCACCTGCGAAGAGACGTTCTTGTCGTCGTGCAACGATGGCTATGAGCAACGCTACGTCGACTTGGCCGAAGCTGGACTGACCCAGCTGTCGTCTTCCGGCATCGACGCGTGTGCCGCCCATCTCGACGACGTTGCCTGCGAAGAACAAATCCGCGACCTCGACGGCCCCTGCGCGCTGATGTGGGAGGGCACCTCGCCCGAAGGAAGCGCCTGTGGCCTCGACGTCGAAGGGTTCGTCTGCCAACCCGGCACCGCCTGCGTGCTCGACCTCAGCTTCTGCGGCACTTGTGAGGCGGGCGGCGTCGTCGACGACACTTGTGAGACCGGGCTCGACTGTTTGGGCGAGCTGCAATGCGTCGACGGTGTGTGCCGCGAGCGCGCCCTTCCCGGCCAAGCCTGTGACGACGACGTGCGCTGTGTGGTGGGCGCGGTCTGTGATGCCAACGTATGTGTCGGCCCCACCGTGGTGCAGCCCGGCGGCGGCTGCGACCAACGCAACCGTTGTGCCTACAAGAGCGCATGCATCGGCGGCGTGTGCGTTGAGCTTCCCCTCGTCGGAGAAAGCTGCGATGCAGCCCAGGGATGCGCCTCCGGTTTCTGCAGTGTCGGAACTTGCACCGCGCGGCAAGACGCGGGCACGACCTGCAGCAGCCATGACCAATGTCGTTCGCGTCAATGCATCGACGACGTGTGCACGCCGTTGCCTGGCGGGTGTTTGCAGTAGGCACGTCGCCAACAGAGCAAGCGCGCTCGACGGCACATGCAAATGCAATCGAGATCGTCGGCGCGCGCATCCGGCCTTCGCGATGGCGCTACAGCTGCGCCATTTGCTCCCCGCGCTCCCCAAGCTCCTCGACCTCGTCGATGAGGTCGGGAATCTCGCCCATGTCAAAGCCAAGGGCGTCGAAAGCGCCATCGGAGCAGCTTTCTTGGTGGGTCTCTTCGCCACGACGGAAGCCGCGGTTGTTGGCCATGAAGTTGGCCACGTGCACCACCTGCGCCAGCACCTGCACGTCGTCAGGTGCCGCCAAAGGATGATGGTGGTGCCGAATGACCTCGGGCAGTGGCGACGGCAGGCCCCAGGTCTCGGCGAGAGTGGCGCCGACTTCAGCGTGGTCGACGCCCCACACCTCTGCCTCGAGCATGCAGAGGTTCTGGCCGTGGGTGTGGGCGCGTGACGCCAACGCCGCCACCTCCTCTGGGTAGAGGTAGGTCAAGACGATCGCGCCGAGGTCGTGCAAGATCGCTGCCGTGAACACGGCGCTGACGTCGTCGTCACCGACGTTGGGGCTGCGCTTGGCGATGCCTTCTGCGATGAGCGCCACCGCCAGGTTGTGCTGCCAAAACTTCTCAGCATCGGCACCGCCCATGGCGCCAAAGGCGCCCAACAAACTCGACGCGATGGCGATGCGGCGGCTCTCCACCAAGCCCAAGCGCAGCACAGCTTGGCGCACATCGGTCGCCTCCCGCGCCGACGCATACAACGCGGAGTTCGCCACCTTGAGAAAACGCGCCGACAACGGAGCGTCCTGGGCGACGAGTGCTGCGATGTCCTGCACTGAGGCGTCTTCTTTTTGAAAGGCTTGTTCCAAGGCCAGCACCACCTGCGGAAACGACGGCAGGTCGGTGCAGGTCGCCGCCGCCTGCAAGATGTCGTTGCGGGTCAATGTCATGACGTCCTCCGCGGCATTCCCGATGTGCGCGACGCTGCCGACAACTCTCGTCGAGGAAACAGCAGCTCGAGTCCACCAATCGGTTCTTGCACGTAGTTCTCGCCCGTCCCCACCAAGGTCTCGGTCTCCCCCAGCATCACCCCTGCGCGCCAACGCAGACGCTTCGCGATTTCTTGCAGCAGCGCTTCCCGCGTTTGCGGTGAGAGGTAGTAGACCACGTTGCGCAGCATCACGAGGTCGAAGCGGCCCAAGTCTTCGGGCAGCGCCTCGCTCAGGTTCAACTTGCGAAACTTGACGCTCTGCCGCACCGAGCGGCGCAACTCGTGAATTCCGCCGCCAGCGTCGTCGAAGAACCGCTCCCGGTAGTGCATCCACTGCCCCACGAAGCCACGCGACATCGCGTAGTCGTGGTAGCGGCCGCTCATGGCCACGAACAACGACGACGACGAGATGTCGGTGCCGACCACCTCGAGGTCATCGCCCCAGCCCTCGTCGTGGGCGAGCAACGCCAGCGAGTACGGCTCCTGCCCCGTCGAGCAGGCAGCCGACCAAATGCGCAACTTGCGCTCTTCGCGTTTGGCCACCTGCCGCATGCGGGGCAACAGCTGGTCGCGAAGCTTGGCCCACACGGCGGGGTCGCGAAACCAGGACGTTTCGTTGGTGGTCATGGCGTCGATGACGCGATCCATCAGGCCGTGGGTGCTGCCCTTCTTGATGCGAATGATGAGGTCTTCGAAGGTGTCGATGCGAAGCTCGATCAACAGCTTCGTCAGCCGGTTCTCGACGAGGTACGACCGCGTCGGACTCAACGCGATCCCGGTCTCATCCCGCATCAAGTCGGCGAGTTCTTGAAACTCACGGCTGGTGATTGCCACGCTCATCGCCCTCTACATCGACCGCGCTGCTCCCTTCTGAAGCAGAATCTGCAGACCACCCATCTGCAAACCACCCATCTGCCAACCACTTATCTGCAAACCACCACTGTGAAGACCTCGACGTCGGAGCACGGCTACGAGTCGGCCGTGGCTTGCTGGGATGCGCCAAGCTTTTGCTGCTGTGCCGCAAGCAGCCGCGCCCGGTGGGCCTCGCCCTGATGCTCCGCGATCCGCTGTGCCTTTTGCAGGTGGTCCCGAGCGAGAGCCAGTTGCCCTTGCGCCACAAACAGACGCGCCAGAGCGACGGTGACGATGCGTTCACCCCGGCCGTCGTCGCTGGCGTTGGCGTGGGCCAACGCTGCCACCAACGCGTGCAGCGCTTCTTCCCGCTGGTGGCGCTGCAACAGGTCGGCCAGCTGCAGGTACCGCTGCCACAAGAACCCAGGCTCGGCCCCGCTCTCGGTCGCCGTCTCCAGTGCCACCAACAACTGCGCATGTGCATCTGAAAATGCGCCGCGCCGTTGCATCACCAGCGCGAGGTCTGCCAACACCGACGGGGTTCTCGTCGACGACGTTTCGCTTAGGTTGTGCAGCGCCCGCTCCAGCCAAGCCTGCGCCGCCTCCAAGTCTCCCTCCGCCAAGAACCGGGCGCCGATGACATGCTGCAATCCGGCTCGCTCCGCTTGCGTCGACGACGGCGAAAGAAGCGGCGCCACCCGCAACAGACGCTGCAGCACCTCGGCCGACGCCAACGCCCCAAAGCGCTCGGCCGTTTGCATCACCAGGCGCAGGTGCGACGGCGACAACGTGGCCTCGGGCCCCCGCTGGCGCAGACGTCGTTGCATCAAATCCAACGCTTGCAACGACAGGCGCATTGCTTGTTGCCGGTTGCCGTGGCGCATCAGCTCGTCGACGACGGGAGCAACGGTGTCGACGTCCACGTCGCCCAACTCGTCGTCCACGTAGAACGTCAACAGCGTTTGCGACAGCGTCGGCGCCTCCACCCGATGCAGATGCTGCTGCAATGCCAACAGCGCTTCGCGCCGTTGCATGACGAGCACGTCGTGCACCGCCGCAAACGACGCTTGTGACGTGAAGGTGTACCGCTCTTCATCCCAGGCGTGGCGGGCCACGAAGCCGGCGTCGACGATCTCTTGCAACGCTGCATTGTACGACGACGCCCGGCCTTGCAGCACCTCCGCCACAAACGTCGGCACGAACGCGAATCCTTCAACATGTGCCGCAGCCAAGAATGCTTGCGCAGGTGCACTGAGGGCGCGCGCGCGTGCTTCCATCAGCGTCGTCAGGGTTGCCTTGTTGTCGAGAGCAAGCTCGGGCGTGGAGCGCCATGCCCCATGCACCTGCGTCAGCTCCTCGGCCGACACCAGCGCCTGCAGATGGGCCTCACACAAACCGGGGTTTCCCGACGACGCCGCACACAACGCGCGCACCGCCGCAAACGGCAAGCTGCCTTTGACCCGACGCCGCAGCCACCGTTGCAGCGTCCCATCGGCCAGTGGCTGCATCTCCACGGCCACGAACCCGCGGACATGCGCGGCCGTGGTCGTCGACGAGAACACCACCACGTGGGTGTCTTCTTCGTCGCGCACCAACGCCTGCAGCACCTCTTGCGAAAGGGCGTCCGTGGCCGTCCAGCCATCCACGACGAGGCACAGAGGCCGCGCCTGGGCCATGGCGCGAAACACGTCGGCCACGGCCTGCACATTGGCCTGCGGGTCTTGGGAGTAGTGCGACGGAAGGGTCTCCCCAAACAACATGTGCAACACACGTCGACGGCTGCACGGCTCCAGCGGCAGCCGCTGCAGCAAGCCCGAAAGGGGTGCGCTGCCACGCAAGCGAAAGCGGCGCGCCGCTTGACCCAACATCTGGCGCACGACGTCGAGATGCGTGGGCATGTGCGGTGAGCGCGACACGGCAAACAGCGACAAATACCCCATCCCCTGGGCCGCGCTCGCGGTGTGGTGCAGCAGGGCTGTTTTGCCTGCCCCCTCGTCGCCCACGAACATCGTGCCTCGACCCGCCGAAGGGTCGGCCAGACGGGCGGCGACGCGTTCGCGCTCTTCGGCGCGCCCCTCCAGCAAATGGGTGCGCACATGCGACGGCGCTCGTCGCTCGTCGGCATCCGACATCGCGCCCTCCGCCGAATGCGGCACCACGCCGTCGCCAAAGATGTCGCGCACCGACGGTGACGACGTCACGCCGGTGGTGGGTGGCACGAAGAACGGATCCCGCGAACCCGTCGCCACCGGCTCGGACGGCGGCGGCACGGCCCAGGCCGTCGCCGGCGTGGCGGTGGTCGGCGCATGAAGCGCGCGCTGAATGTCGGCTTTGGCAAGCGGCGCGGTCTCCACGCCGTCGGCAAATGCAGCCATGCGTTCGGGCAGGTGCAACGCCGCCCCACACCTGCTGCAAAACTGCGCGCTGGCGACGAGCGCCACCGCGCCGCACGACGGACACTGTGCGCCGTCTTCAGCGTGCAACCCGTGAATCACCGTCGGCTGTGGCGTGAGGTCCAGCAGCGATTGGTTCACGCGCTCGGCCAGCACCCGCTCAGAATACAGACGCACAAAATCTGCAGGGATGTTGTTGTGGTCGAGCCACGCCGACAGCGCTGCAGCGACGTCAAGGAGCCGACCAAACCGCTGGCTGGCGTCGTCGTGCAACATGCGCAACACCACCCGCTCCAAATGCAAAGGATAGCCATCCACGACGTCACCCGGCCGGGCCACGTCGCCACTCAACACTTGGCGAAAGATGGCAGCGGGGCTTTTGGCGTCGAACAGCCGTCGCCCCACGGTCAGCTCATAGAGCACGGCACCGAGGGCGAACTGGTCGGCGCGGTGGTCGAACACCTCACCGCGCATGACCTCGGGTGCCATGAATTGCAGCTTGCCCTTCACTTGGCCTCGCTGCGTTTTGTGGAGGTTGCCGCTGGCTTTGGCGATGCCGAAGTCGACCACCTTCACCACGCCATCGACGCGCAACATGATGTTTTGCGGGGTCACGTCGCGGTGCACGATGTTGAGCGGCACACCGTCTTGTGACGTCGCGTGGTGGGCGTGGTCGAGGCCGAGGGCCACGTCGCGCACCACCTGCACCGCCACCGCCCACGGCACACTCAGACGGTGCCGTTGGGCTTCTTGCAGCAGCTTCGACAGGCTTTCGCCACGCACGTGCTCCATGGCGATGAAGTGCACGCCCTGCCACACCCCCGCCTCGTAGATGCCGACGATGTTGGGGTGGTTCAAGGCGCTGGCCACGCGGGCCTCGTCGAGAAACTGCTCCACCATGGCGGCGTCGTCGGCCAGCTCCGGTAACAGTGTCTTCAAGATCACCAAGCGCGAAAACCCGGCCACGCCCCGCTGGCGTGCCAGGAAGATGTCCCCCATTCCCCCCGTGGCGATGCGGCGGATGACCTCGTAGCGGTCAAACACCACAATGGGCGTGGGGTTGTCCACACCGACTCCTCGGCTGCGTCCTCAAAAGGAGGCGCACCCCCACATCGGCCAGATCTGTTGGGTCTTAATGACGCGCGGTGTGCACGACGCACAGCCGCACACGCGAGGTGCGGCGACGTCGTCCGCGAACGTCACAGCTGGGCAGGCAGACTGGTCAGGGCACGGTCGATGGACGCCAGCCCCTCCGTCCACCCCACCATCTCCGCACCGTTGCGTGCGCTTTCAAACGCCCACCGTGCCTCTTCGCCTTTGCCTTGCACGAGGAGGTACTGCGCCTGCTTCACCTGCATCTGCACGTTTTGCCGCAGCGCACCACACTCGCGGCTCAACCGTATGCCCGCCGTCAGCGCTTCTTGCGCCGCCGACGGATTGCCGCTCGCCGCCTCGACGTCGGCCAGCTTCGCGATGACCTTCAAGCGTCCGTCGACGTCGGCGCCCTGTTCAGCAAACGCCTGGGCCTTCAACAGCGCGCCCTTGGCTTGCGTCTTGTCGCCGAGGCGCAGCGACAACGTGCCCAGCAACAGCATGCGCTCATACAAAAACGCCGGCGTCAGCTCGTGTTGCGGCACCGAGCGCAACGCCTCGATGAGCTGCATGCGTGCACCGTCATGGTTCCCCGCCGCGTGCATCACTTCGGCCAAGTCGGCCAGCAGACCTGCGCGCTGCAAACCCGTCAGCTCCACCGGCAACTCCAGCGCCTCGTCGAGCACGTTTTCAGCGTCGGCAAACTGCTTCGCGGCGGTGCGCAACTTGGCCTGCTGTTGCATGAGCTCCACGCGCAACGCCGGGCACATGGTGTTGGGCACAGCCTTCAAACAGCGGCTGACGAGGTGCACAGCGTCGAGCGGCTCGTCTTTCATGGCCTTGGCCGCGTCGATGGCCAGCTGCAACACCGGCGCCACCAGCGCTTCGTCGACTTCGGCGGCGCGCTGTTTGCGCTGCACAGCGTCGAGACGCAACGACAACAACGCCGGGTAGTACGCCGCCGGCCCCGCCGAGTCGCCATGCGAACGCATCAGGGCCACGGCCTTCAACAGCACGTCTTCGGCGTTTGCAGGGTCGCCGGCGAGGGTGTGCCGCGCCATTTGGTCGACGATGACGATGTCTTTGTCTTCGACGTATTGCTGCCGCAACGCCGACGCCAAACTTTGGTGGGCCTTCTGCACTTCAGCGGCGTAGCTCAGCCCGAGAATGACCTCGCGCACCGTGGCGCAGGTGAAGCCGTAGGCCTCGTCGTCGTCGGTCTTGTCTTTCAAGAACCGAGCGTCACGAGCGTCTTGCAGAGCGCCGTCGACTTCTTGGCCCAAACCCGCGCCCCACAACACGACGTCGAGGTTGAACGTTTGCCCACTCACCGCCGCGATGAGCAGCAGCTTGCGGGCGTTCATGTCGAGGGCGCGAAAGCGACTGGTGATGAGAAAGTTCACGCTCTGGGGCAGCTTGGCAGCGGCGAACCCTTCGTCGGCCATGAACGTGCCCTGCACAGGCGCGATGAGGTGTTTCTCGACGAGGTACCCCATGAGCTCGACGGCAAAGGCGGGGTTGCCACGGGTGGTCTCCAAGATGCGAGGCGCCCCTGTCCGCGGCACACCGCCGTGGCCAAACCGCTCCCGCAGCAACTGCAACACGCTGTCGTCGTCGAGCGGTGCCAACACCTGGTGCTTGGCTTGCGGCAACCGGGCTTCGCCTTTGCCCGCAGTCACCACGGCGACCTGAGCGCGGCCCATGACGTCGACCAAGCGGCCCAACACCTTTTGCGAAATGCGGTCGGCGAGGTCTAGGTCGTCGACGACGATGAGCAGTCGGTCTTCTCCGGCTGCCGCCTTGAGCAGGTGCGCCAGTGCCAAATGGTCGAGGTCGTCGTCGCCAATGAGCCCGTGGTCGGCCTCACCCAACAATACGTGCTTCACGCGACGCAACCACAGTGCATCAAGTTCAACGTGGTCGAGCACGTCTGGGGAGTCCACCTCGTGCGGCGCCTTCTGCGTGCGATGCGCCACCACGGAGCGCAACAGCTGCCGCACCACGTCGAGGTGGGCCGACTCGCCGTAAGCGTTGCCTTGGGCCGACGCCACCACCCATCCGGCGTCCTTGCCCTGTTGCCGTGTCCACGCCAGCAGTTGGCTTTTGCCGATGCCGCGGTCTCCGACGAACGACACGGCCCGCACCGCGTCGTCACCGGCGGCCAACATCGACGTCACCAACGCCTGTTCGCTGTCGCGTCCGAAGAGGAGGACCTCCTTGCGCAACATCGGCGACGGCGCAGGCTCGGCGCCGAAAATCTCGTCAAGGTCGACGTCACGCGGCGGGCTCGACGGCGTCGACGTCGGCGTCCCAGGATTGACGGCCGTGGTTGGCGGCGGTTGAAACCCAGCGCCGGTGTGCGGTGGAGGCTGAAATCCCACGCCGGTGTGCGGAGGCGGCTGAAACCCCATCGCCGGCGTCGGCACCGCTGCGGGCGGCACCGGCGTGGCCGATGGGGTCGCCGTTCCGTCGAGGTTGGTGCCGCATTCTGCGCAGAACTTGGTGCCTTCTTTGTTGCGATGCCCGCAAGCGCCACAACGGTTTTTGTCGAGGTCAATGCCCTGAATGACCGTCGGCACGGGGTCGAGCTTGTCGGCGCGCTTGCGCACTTCTTCACCGACGTGCTCCTCGACAAACTTGGCGACACCGTCGGCAGGCGCGTTGTGGGTCTCAAGCCAGCCGCTCAGCGCTGTGGCCGCTTCTTTGCAGCGGCTGTAGCGGTCGTCGGGCTTGTCCATGAGCATCTTGAGGACAATCTCCTCAAGGTCGGCCGGAAAGCCCGGAATGAACGACGACGGCTTGGGCACGTTGTGCGTCAGAATGTTGCGAAAAATCTCGACGGGAGACGCCCCCGGAAACAGCCGTCGCCCCGTCGCCATCTCCCACAACACCACGCCCAAGGCGAATTGGTCGGAGCGGTGGTCGAAAGGCTCGCCGCGAATCTGCTCCGGCGCCATGTACTGCAGCTTGCCTTTGACCTCGCCAGCGCTCGTCCTCGACGCCGACGCCGCACTTTTGGCGATGCCGAAGTCGAGCACCTTCACCACGCCGTCGAGGCGCACCATGATGTTCTGCGGGGTGACGTCGCGGTGAATGATGTTCAGCGGGGTGCCGGCCGCGTCGGTGGCGTGGTGGGCGTGGTCGAGGCCGAGGGCGGTGTCGCGCACCAACCGCACCGAGACGTGCCACGGCACGCCCACCTCGTGTTCGCGCGCGGCGCGGGCCAAGTCGGCAAACGACTCGCCCTTGATGTACTCCATGGCGAGAAAGTACACGCCCTCCCACTCGCCGAGTTCATAGATGCCGACGATGTTGGGATGGTTGAGGTTGGCCGCGATGCGCGCCTCGTCGAGAAACTGCCCGACGAGCTCTTTGTCTTTGGCGAGGTCTGGCAGCAGGCTTTTGAGAATCGCCAACCGGTCAAACCCCGCCACCCCTTTTTGCCGCGCCAAGAAGATTTCGCCCATGCCGCCCATGGCGAGCCGACGAATCACTTCATATTTGTCAAAGACCTGCAGCGGCTCGAAAGACAACGGAACATCCCCAACATGAAGCCGCCCAGACAGCGGCTTTCCGCGGGTGCACATCGCACCTCACATTGCCTTTGGATAGGCCGCATACGTCAAACGAGCAACATCCGCACGTCGACGAGCAAAAGAGGAACACCTCACTGTCTCTCCTCGACGACCTGTTCGGCGATGGCCCCGGCACCGCTTGCATTTTGGGCCAGGCCTTGTTTCGACAACGAACACGATTCGAACCTCCGCCCGCCGGCTGGCTCCCTGTCGTCCCCACGATGGGACGCGCTCTACCGCTCGATGGCGTCGAGGTCGGCAATGACGGCCTCGAAGAAGCGTTGTTGCGCGGCTTCGTCGTCGTCGCTCCAATCGTCTTTGCCGCGCTTGCGGGTGAAGACGTGCTCGTCGGTGCGCATGACGGTGACGGGCACATCGCCGCCGTTGACGCCCGCGCTGATGAAGCTCGAGCTGATGGGATTCACCGCGCCGTCTTCGTCGGCCTGCCAAATGCTGATGTCGTCGGTGTTCACCGTGATGCCCTCCTGCAGGAGGTGGTCTTCGACTTTCTCGCTGAGGTCGAGCAGCTGGGTGAACACCTGCCAAGGACGGTTGCGGTAGACGTACTTCACCTCCTCGTCGTTGGGCGAGCCCGGGAAGTTGTGCAGGATGGGCCCGACCCAATCGGCTTGGTACAGCAACTCATTTGCGGGGCGCACGAACGACGACGTCATCCACACGTGGTCAAACTCCACGTCGTCGAGCAGGCCATCTGCGTTTTGGTTGAGAAACAGCGCGCCCCCCGTCGACACGGTGACGACGTTGATGTGGCGAAACCCCAGCTCGTGCAGGGCGAGCACCTCGTCAAGCGGCCCCTGCCCCCACTCCTCATAGGTCGAATCGCGAAAGACGTCGGTGTTGCGGCCGTGGCCGCCCAGCAGCGCGTTCGAAAACAAATACCCCTCTTGCTCGACGCGCTCTTGCAGGTCGAGGAGGTTGTAGGTCGCGCCGCCAAAGCCGTGGTAGCTGACGACGACAGGGGTGTCTTTTTCGTCTTCGGTGGGCTCCGACAAACGGTCGCTCACGTACCAGTTCACGTCGCGCAGGCTGGCGTCGACGGTGTTGGGCGAGTCCATCCAATCGTCTTCGTATTCGATGGGCGTCGACAAACAGCCGGCGCTCATGACGACGACCAAGGCGGCAGAAAAGAGAGATGTGGTGCGCATGGTGTGTCCCCCATTTGCGATGCCCGACGCAAAAGGCCCCGCCGAGGCGGGGCCGATTGACGTCGTCACGAAAGACTATTCGGTCTCGATGTTGAGGCCCCAAGACACGAGCTTGCCGATGTCTTGGCCGGCCATGTCGACGATCTTCAGCTTCCAATCGCCGTTGACGTCGAGACCTTGCAGGTCGGCGAGGTCGTCGTAGGCACGCAGGTCGCCGCCTGAGGCGGTGGAGTACGTGCCGGCGATGTCGTCGCGGCTGCCGCCACCACGCTTGTGCAACGTGACGTTGGTGCCGTCGGGGGCTTCGAGCACCACGTTCAAGTCGCCGACGTAGGTGTGCTTGAGGTCGATGTCGATGCTGATGTCTTTCACCTTGCCATCGCGGGTCACGCTGATGGTGTCGGTGGCGCCGGCGGGGTCGTTGTCGGGGATGGCCATGCTCGGCGTCGACGCCATGACGATGGGGCCCGTGGTTTGGCCGCCGCCGCCGGTGTTGCCACCGGTGCCGGTGACGTCGAGGGTGCCCATGAACTTGTCGAGTTCGACCCGACGCGACACCGACGACAACGTGTTGGTGTTGACGAAGTCTTGCAGGTCTTTCCACAAGGCGGGGCCGGCGTTTTTGTGCGCGGCCATCTCGACGAGCCACGCAGCTTCAGAGCCAGCGATCATCGGACGGCTGCCCGAGAGAATGCGTGCGCTGTTGTCTTTGAGCAGCTGTTGCAGGTCGGCCTCGGAGGCATCGGCAGGCAGTTTGTCGAGGCTGCGCTTGGGGCTGGGCAAGCGGTCGAGCATGTCGGCCACGGCAGCTGGGTCGGGACGGGTGACCGTGCCACCGCCGCCGGTGTTGCCGCCGCCGCCGTTGTCGCCGGTTTTCAGCAGCTGCACGTCGGCTTCCCAGTCGGCCTTGTTGTCGTACACGAAGCGCTTGCCCTCGTGCACGATGGTGTAGGTCTTCTGGCGGTCTTTGGCCTTGAGCCCGAGGTAGATGAGGTCGTTGAGGTCGGTCATGGCGCCGATGGAGGCGTCGAGGCCATTGCCGAGCTCGAGCACACCGCGGTCGTACATGGAGCGGTTCACCAACCAGTTGTTGCCCTCGCGGGTCAGCGGGGTGACGCGCGGCCGGTCACGCCAGTAGAAGTCGACGGCGGCGCGCTTTTCGCACACGGCGATGACGTTGCCCGACTCGTCGAGTTCGCGGAGGATGGTGCCGGCCTTGCCGGTGCCGAAGGTGGCGTCGACGAGGATGTCGGTCTTTTCGAAACGGCCGTCGGCCGAGCGGGTGACGTCGAGGCGGATGTTGTGCACCTCGCCGTTCCACACTTGCATGCCGGTGTCGGAGTCGGTGGCCATCTTGTCGCCGGTCTTGATGGCGTCTTCGAGCATTTGCAGCTTGCTCTTGACGTCGTCACCGGCCTTCATTTCGCGGCCGAGCTCCATGCCCGTCATCTTGCCGAGGTTCTTGGGCGTCTGCTCTTCAGCGACGTATTTGCCGTTCTCCTCGACGAATTTGGTGGGCACCTCGGAGATTTCTTTGGTTTGCGGGTCGAGGTAGTAGCGGGTGAGCTCACGGCTGTTGACGTCTTTGAGGTTCGAGCCGATGAGGATTTTCTCGGTGCCGGGGTTCGCCGGATCGTAGGTGAAGGCCACCTTGTCTTCGACGGGTTGGCCACGGCTGTTGAAGGTGTAGCCGTCGGTGGTGCCCGAGATTTTGCGCTTGCTGGCGTCGATGAAGTTGATGTCGCCTTGCTCGACACGCAGCAGGTCGGGGTTGTCGCTGAACGACATGCCGTCGGTGCCGATTTCTTTTTTGCCAAAGGCTTGTTGGATGCCGGCGTTTTGGTCGGAGTTGCCCGACTCGGAGATCGACGACAGACGCACTTGGAAGTTCATCTTGCCGCGGCTGGTGCTGAGGCCCATGGTCGTCGGACGGTCGTCGTTGCGGCTGCCGGCGAATTCGGTGGTGCCGAGCTGGCGCATGCCGCGGGAGCCGGCGACGTAGTAGCTGGCACCCATGTTGAGCAACGCGGCCAGCGCTTCGAGCTGGTCGGCGCGGCTGAACTCGGTGGTGGAGTCGGAGTCGGAGCGGTACTCGCTGACGCCGGCGGAGCCTTTCATGTCGGCGAGGATGGTCTCCATGGTGGCTTTGATGTCGCAGTGGCCCCACCAGCCGGTGTCGATGTGCTTGTTGTCGATCATCCGGTTTTGGTTCCAGTTGAACCGGAAGTCGTCGAGCGGACGCTCTTGCTCTTTGGGGCGGCGGAAGACGACGTCTTGGAAGTTGTCGACCTTGGTCGACTCCAACTTGGCGACGGTGGCGTCGTCGAGCTTGGCCATGCTGCCTTCGACGAAGTAGTTGTCGCCTTCGCGGAAGACGTTTTTGCCAGCGTGAGGCCCGCCGTCGTTGTCGGGCACCTTGAGCATTTCGTATTGCACGTTGTTGGTGTTGGCAGACCCTTTGGTCATCGACACCGGACGGCGCGTCTCTTGGTGGATGGGCATCAGCTCGAGGCTGTTCGACGCGTCGTTCTCGTCGACGGAGCCGTTCGGCACGTACTTGCGCGTGAACACGAAGTCGAGCTGGTTTTGGATGGAGTCGCGCTTGGGGTCGCCCTCTGGCAACGAGGCCAACATCTTTTCGAAGACGTGGGTGAAGGCTGCGTCGTGGCCGTACGACCAGTAGGTGCCGGTGTCGGCTTTGTCGAACGCGATGGAACGGCCGCTGTAGGCGTCGGTGGCGGCGGCGTTCACGGCTTTGCGGGCGGCTTTGGCGTCGTCGCCGCGCAGGCCGGTTTTGGAGATGAGGGCGGAGACCTCGTCGAACAGCTGCTCGGTGCGGCGGCCGACGATGTTGTTGTAGGCGAAGTCGCTGCGGTCGCCTTCGGGCAAAGACGCTTTCAGCGCTGCCTTCGTCGGCATGATGAAGTCTTTGTTGTCGGTGACGAGCTTGTCGAGCAGCGCTTTGAAGTCGGCCGGCGTTTTGACGGCGTCGAGGTCGGCCTGGGGCACGTCGATGATGGACGCTTTGGCGCCAGGATCCTGGATGTCACGACGGGTGAGCTTGAAGTCGGGCAGGCGCATGCCGCCGGCTTCGTGCGACATCTGAATGTCGTGTGACGCGGTGGAGGCGACCTTGGTGTCGTCTTGTTTGATCTCTTGGCCGCGAAGGCGGGAGACGGGGATGTTGGGGCGATTTCCACCGATGCGAGACATGAGAGCTCCTGCGTCCAAAAAGCGTTGGCCACGATTGTGAGGGCCATGTTTTGAGGCGTCCCCCCCTGTTGCTCGGGGCGTGCCTCCGCTGGATCCCATCCAGCTGAAGAAGAGGTCTAACCCGTTGCTGGAGCGGCCGCAAAGCCTCTGCACAACACCAGATTCGCCCTCTTTTGCGTTTGCGAGGTCAATTTGGCCGGATCCTGGCGTCTTTCTCTGTCTTTTCGCCCCCAGCCCGGCAGCAGCGGCCACCGTCGGCGATGCACTTTGCAGAAGACACAAGCAGAATCAAGGTGTTAGACAACGTCTATGGTGCGTTCAGCCCTCCCCATCGATGACGTCTTGCCCGAGGTCGGCCGTGCCCTGCAGGCCCGGGGCCGGTGCGTTCTGCAGGCAGAACCGGGTGCCGGCAAGACCACCCAGGTGCCGGGGTACGTCCTGGATGAACTGAACCCCGACGGTCTGGTGGTGGTGCTCGAACCCCGGCGGGTGGCGGCATTGGCGTCTGCGCGGCGCGTGGCCGACGAGCGAGGTGTGCGGCTGGGCGGTGAAGTGGGCGTGCGCATCCGCCACCACCGCCAAGAAAGCAAAGACACCCGGCTGCTGTTTGTCACCGAAGGCATCCTCACCCGATGGCTGCTGGACGACCCGTTCTTAGAAGGCGTCGGCTGCGTCGTTCTCGACGAGTTTCACGAGCGCAACCTGCACGCCGACCTGGGCCTCGCCTTCTTGAAAGAACTGCTGGAGTTGCGCGACGACCTCCTCGTCGTCGTCATGAGCGCCACCCTCGACACCGACAAGGTGTCGGCGTACCTCCACGACGCACCGGTGGTGCACAGCAAAGGGCGCAGCCACCCGCTCGTCGTCGCCCACCAAACGCTGCCGCGCGACGCCCGCCTCGCCGACGAAGCCGTCAAGGGTGTGCGTCAGCTGATGACGGCCGATGACGACGACGGCGGCGACGTGTTGGTGTTCTTGCCCGGCGCACGCGACATTCAAAGCGCCGTCCAACAGTGCCAGAAACGCCCTCTCCCCGACGACGCTGAGGCTGTCGCGTTGTACGGCGCGCTCCCCGAAAAAGAGCAAGACAGGGTGTTGCGAGCGCGCCCACGTGGCGAACGTCGTCGACGAGCCATCTTCGCCACCAACATCGCCGAGACGTCGTTGACGTTGGACGGCGTCACCAGCGTCGTCGACAGCGGCTATGAAAAACGGCTGGAGCTCGACGCGGGGCGCGGCCTCAACGCCCTGGTGCAAAAGCGCATCAGCCGCGCGTCGGCCGACCAACGTGCTGGACGCGCCGGGCGGCAAGCGCCTGGACGTTGTCTGCGGCTGTGGGGCAAAGCCGAGCACGCCCAGCTGCACGCGCACATTCAGCCGGAGTTGTTGCGCACCGACGTTGTCCCTGTCGCTCTGTGGTGTTTGGGGTTCGCCGCGCGGCCACCGTCGGAGTTGGACCTTCTCGACGCCATCCCCGACGCCAACCTGCAAACGGCGCTGCAGACGTTGCATGCGCTCGACCTCGTCGACGATCACCACCAACTCACCTCGGCGGGCAAAGCGGTGGTGCGGCTGCCGGTGCATCCCCGCGTCGGGTGCTGCTTGTTGGGCGCCAAGGGCACACGCGTCGAAGACGACATGCTCGACGCGGCCGCCTTGCTCGAAGAAGAAGACCCCTTGCCCTCGTCGTCGTCGAGCACCAAGGCCGTCGACTGCGACCTGACGGTGCGGCTCGATCTGCTGCACCACCAGCCGGGCCAGCTGAAGCGCCGTGTCGTCGAGCGCCTGAAAAAGAACCGGCGGCAGCTGGCATCGCTGACGGCATCGGCGCCGACGGCCAGCGACGTGTACGGCGACGCTTGGACAGAAGCGGTCGACATGGCCGTTCATCCGCTGGCGACTGCGTTGTTGGCGGGGTTCTCTGACCGCGTGTGTCGTCGACGACAGCCGGATGCGCCTGAAGCACAGATGGCCACCGGCCAAGGCGTCGTCATCGACGAGCGGCGGTCGCAGGTGCGGGGCGGGACGTTGTTCTTGGCGTTGTCGGTCAGGGGCGGCGGCAAAAACGCCCGGGTCGACATGGCCTCTCTCATTGACGAAGACGACCTTCGACGGGCTCTGCCGGATGCCTTTCACGTGCGCGACGAAGGCGTCTATGACGACGACAAGCGGCAGGTGTTCGGCGTCAAGCGCACCTGGTTTCACGGATTGTTGTTCGACGAGCGCAGCGGCGGACGGGTCAGCGATGACGACGCCGCGCGGCTGTTGCTCGAGAAACTGCGCGACAAGCCTGCCCACGGCCTCACCCGTGACGACGACGTCGAACGCTGTGCCGCCCGACTGCGATTTGCCGCCGACCATCTTGGTGGCGACGTCGAGCGCTGGAGGTGGCCGGCCTCCGATGACGACTGGGTCGACCTCGTCGAACCCTCGCTGTGGGGCCTGCGGTCGATGGCAGAGGTGAAGAAAGTCGACCTCGATGCCCTGTTGCTGCAGCGGCTCGACTACAACGACCAGCGTCTCCTCGACGACAAAGTGCCGGATCGCGTGCAGGTGCCATCTGGCAGTCGTCTTCGCGTCGACTACCGCTGTGCGTACGGCGCAGAAGGCAGCCCGGTGCTCGAGGTGCGGCTGCAAGAGATGTTTGGCTGCACGGCGACGCCGACGGTGGCGGGCGTGCCGCTGCGGCTGCATTTGTTGGCGCCGAACCAGCGGCCGGCGGCCATCACCCAAGACCTCGCCGGCTTTTGGCAGGGGAGCTACGCCGAGGTGCGCAAAGAACTCCGACGTCGATACCCCAAACACAGCTGGCCTGAAGATGCGTCGACGGCGGCCCCTGAACGACGCCCCCAGCGTCGACGACGATGACGGCCGCGTCTACTTCGAGACGTTCAAGACGAACTTGGCTTTGCCAGGCGCCCCGGCCTCGACGTCGCGGTCGACGTAGCGCAAGCCCACCTCAGGCAGGGTCTGTTTCGACAAACAGCGGGTGACGTAGGGCGAGACGAATCCCGACGGCGTCACCTCGGTGACGACGACGTCGGCCCCCTGCAGTCTGACCCGCACCTCGACGTCGACGGTGTTGGCAGCAGCCGGGTCGAGCCGGATGGACTCCACCACGCACGGGCGCACCCACTCTGTCACCTGCGCCGCTGCCGTCTGTTGCGCAGCGTCCGGCAGCGTGACGTCGGCGAGCGTTGGCGTCTGCTCGACTTGCCCGCCGGTCGCGCCGTCGTCGCGGGTGACGTAGGCGGCGACGCCGACCACGACGACAAACGCAGCGACACTCGCGCAGATGGCGACGAGCAACGGCCACATCGGCCGGTGTTCTTTGCGCTGCTTCTTGTGCTCGACCAATGGCATCGACGTCAGCTCCAGTGCAGCACGCCGATGACCTGCTCGCCATCGTCGAAGGTGTAGGTCTCGTCGACGAAGGCGACGTCTGCGCCTTGCTGCTGCAGGGCGTCGAGAAACACAGCCCGCGCATAGCGCTGTGGGTCGACGACGAGCACCGCTGCCCCGGCGTCGTGGGCGCGCTTGACGCAGCGGGCCACAGCTTGTGCCAGCTCTGGCTCGTACAACACGTCGGCGACGACGACGAGGTCACAATCGGGCACCGCCGCGTCGGCAAACACGTCGAACAGTTGGGTGGTGACGTCGACGCCTTGCGCTTGCGCGGCCCCATCGACGAGGTCGAGCACGTGCGGGTCGACGTCGAGGGCGACCACCTCAGCGTCGAGATGCGCTGCCACCAACGCGCACAGCCCATTGCCGGTGCCGACGTCGACGACGCGTTGGCCGGCCCGCAGATGGGTGGTGATCCAACGGCTGGCGACTTCGGAGGAGTGCCACAGAACCGCTCCATAGGGAGCGGGCGTGTCGTGGGCGATGGCGTCGTCGAGAAGCGCATCGACGTCTTCGTACTCGAGCACCCAACAAGGCAGGTTGTCGACGTGGCGCACGCGCACGTGGCGGCCGCCGATGAGGCGGGGTGTGGTCACGCTGTTTCCTGCTCCGTCAGCCAGGCGCGCCATTTGACGAGGGCGGCCTCACGCTCTTGGCGGGGCGCATCGGCGCGGTAGCCGAAGAATTTGCCGGTGCTGCGGTTCAACTCGGTTTGGGCACTGGCACGGATGGCCGCGTCTTTGTGCGCCAAGCCCTCGACGAGCCATGCCACACGGGGGCGGTTCTCATTGTCGGCCAGCCATGCGCGCCACCGACGTGACGACGAGCCGAAGTCTTGCTTGGTGATCTCCACCAGAGCCCGACGGGCTTCTTCTGAGATTTCTTTGGGGCGGGTGCCGAGCAAGTCGGTGAGCAACGACAATGCTTTGATGTCTTTCAACTCCGCCACGGCGACAATGGCGCGTTTGCGCTGCACCTCATCGCCCTTTGTGCAGTGCTTGCGCAACTCCGCCATGACGCGTTCGAAGACGGGGAGGTCGTCGTAGTGCTGCAACACGTCGATGGCGAGCAAGGCGATGCGCCACTCGGGGTCGAACACCCGCTCCGCCAGCCGTGGCAAGGCGGCGATGACGTGCAACTCCGACAGCGCCCAGATGGCGGTGTAGCGGTGAAGCCGATCGTCGTCCGACATCTTGGCCATCAAGATGGGAGCGGCGCGATCGGCGCCCAGTCGTTTGAGGCAGGCGAGCGCGTCTGAGAACTCCGACACATCCGGCCGCGCGTCGAGTTGGCCAAACGGATGGGCCCGCACCACACCAGGGAAATACCGCGCCAATGCTGGCATGGCGTCGTCGCCCTCGCCCACCACGCGGCCGATGGCCGAGCGGCCCTTGTCGCCGGGCAGCTGCAGCTCCAGCAGCAACGCATCCATCTCCGGCGTCTCCGTCGACACCCAGTCTTTGTACGTCGCCAGCAACACGCTCTCGCGCGAGCGGGCCCCAGGGGTCAACGCCACCGCGGGCTTGGGGATGCTCGACGAGTACGCCTCCACGAGTTCTTCAACGTCGTCTTTCGGGGCCTCGCTGCCGTCGTCGTCGGCCAGCGCCTTCGCCGCAGCGGCCGCAGCCTTCGGAGGCAAAGCAAAGGGGTCGCTGGGGTCGTGCGGCACCGGCACTTCTTTGGGCGGCTCCAACGTGGGGCCGTCGTCGACGTCCGCTTGTGTGGCATCGTCGTCGTCAGACGCATCCGTCGTTGGTGCACTCTCCTCGTCGACGTCCTCGACCGCGTCGCCTTCGTCGTCTTCGTGGTCTTCGTCGCCAACGTCCGCGGTCGAAAGCAGCAGCGGCGCATGCATAGACGCGGTCGACGGCGCGGGCTCATCGAAACTCAGGCCGTCGAGGTCGAGGTCTTCTTCGTCTTCGATGCCCAGAACGCGGTCTGCATCGCCCTCGTCGCCCGCGTCGTCCTCATCGTTTTTTTCGTCGTCGTCGGCGGCGGCTGCAGCCGCCTCCACAGCCTCAGCATCGTCGCCGATGTCATCGGACGTCGACAGGGCCGCCAAATCAAGGGGCGCATCGCGCTCGACTTCTGCTGAAGCGGCCCCCTCTTGCAGCACGTCGTGCACGACGACGTCGTCCAGCACCACATCTTCTTCGTCGTCGACGCCGGGATCGGCGACGTCGTCGTCAACCTTGGGCTCGGCAATGTCGTCGTCGACGCCAGGGAGCTGAGGTTCTGGCTTCTTCTTGGGCAACGGCGGCGGACGGCTGCGCTTGCCCTTTTTCGCCTCGACGCCCTCTGCGACCACGGCAGGCTCGTCCGCCTCTGCTGCCGGCGACTCGTCGGTGTCTTTGTCGACGGCATCGTCTTCAACGACGTCGGCATCGGGAGCGATGTCGCTCGGTGCTGCGTCGACGGGGCCTTCGTCGATGGGGCCTTCGTCGATGGGGCCTTCGTCGATGGGGCCTTCGTCGACGGGGCCGGTCTCAACGGAGTCGGCTTGACCAGCGTCGGATGCGACAAGCTCAGCCTCTTGCGAAGGCGGAGGCGCGGCCGCGGCCACAACGTCGTCCCAGTCGTCAAAGTCGTCGAGGTCGACGTCGATGGATGGCATCGCCACATCCGACTTCGCCACCGGCGCCAGCACCTCGACGGGTTCGTCTGCAGGGGCCGGGGCTTTGCCACGCGAACGCAAAATGAGGTTGCGCAGGGCTTTGCCGAGACGTGGCACCACCATGTGCAATTCGGCCATGCCCGACGGTGGAATGGGGTCTGCGCCACGGTCGCCATACAACACGGCCGCCAGTCGGTCGCCGACGACGACGGGCATCAGCAACGCCGCGCGCGGACGTCGTCCGAAGACGTCGAGCAGTGGGTCGCCGTCTTTCAACGGCCCCAAAAACGGGCTCTGCATGTCGAACAACTGGTCGAGGGCATGCATGGCGTCGGCGTCGCCGTTGGCGCTGCCGACGATGCGCACCTGCTTCATGTCGGCGCGGGTGAGGGTCTCGTCGATGACGTCCCACCCCACGAACGACAGTTGCGGCGAGCGCTGCACGATGAACACGGCGGCACAGCTCAACTTGCGGTAGGCGAAGCGCAACAAGACGTCGATCATCTCGTCGCGGTGTTCGGCCAAGGCGAGTTCGGCGATGGCGTCGTCCACCGTCCACCGCACTCGCTTTTCGCGGCGGTCGTCTTCGTCGCGCTTGGCTTGGGCTTGTTCGTCGTCGAGGGCTTGCAGCAGCTCTTGACGACGCTGCTCACGGCTCATGTCGTCGTTCGACGTCAACAACGACGCCGCGCTCGACGCCGGCTGCAGGTCATCGTCGCCGTGTTGCTCGGCCAATGCGGCCCGCGGCGGCACGGCTTCCCAGCCGTCGGTGTCTTCGCTTTGCGGCGACTCCTCTGCAACTTCAAAGCTGGGGGTGTCGTCGTCGATGTCTTGCGCGTGTGGGGTCGAATCGTCTTCAGCTGCCGCGGCGTTGTGCGCGCCGTCCACCGCGTCAGCGGCCGGTGCAGGTGCGCTGGCAGCGTCGACCGGACCGTCAGCAGGTGGAGGACCACCGGTCTGCAACAACGCCGACTCCCGCACGTCGAGCGCATCGAGCAGAGAGACGGCGAGCACGTCGTCGTCGAGAGGCTCGGGGTCGTCAGGGTCTTCGCCGCTCATGCCCAGCCAGCCATCGATGCGAGGATCGAGCGGGAGCCCATAGGCACGAAACAGGCCGTACTCCAGCCGCGCCGACGTGGTGATGAACGGCCGCAAATACACGTTGAGGGTGAAGCCGATGGTGTCGAACAGGGCGAGGTCGGGCACCTCGCTGACGGCGACCGCGAGCGTCTTGCCCTTCAGGGCCAACGGCAGAATGCGGTGCTTCTCGGCCAATGGCTTCGGAAACAACGCCACCGCCGCCGCTTCTGCACGGTCGACGTGGCTGCGGTCGACCCACGGCAAGTTCGCGCTCGCCGACAACAGGGCCAACGCGGTGGGCTCGTCGAGGAGACCCATCTCCATCAGCACCAAGTCGATGCCGCCGCCCCCCATGACCTGTCGCTCTTGGGCTTCGTCCAACCGCTCTGGCGTCACGTTGCCAGCGGCTTGCACCAACTCAACGAACGACAGCCGCGACTTCATGGCACATCCCTGCGGTCGACGACGATGGTGTTGGCGGCGAGGTCACCTGCCCCGCGGGTGAGGGGATGCAGCAGCCATCCCCACAGCGCGCCCACCATGAACAGCAAACTGCCGACGACACTGGCGCAGGCTCGGACGCCGGCGTCTTTGACCGAAGCCCGCCCGCCATCCATGCGCAACAACCCCAGCCCGAGGGCCTTTTGGCCGATGGTGCCGCCCAGCTTGGGCACGACAACGACGTGGTGGGCGACGTGCGCGACGAGAGCGACGACGAGAAACGACATCCACGTCGACGGCGCCAGCGCGATGGCCTCGAAGAACCGCTCGATGCCCAGCCCCTGTGGCGTTGGTCCCTCGCCGCGCATGCCGTAGGCCACCATGCCGACGATCGCCGCGGGCACGACCGCCACGGCGCCGTCGATGAGCGACGACAGCGCCACCCGTCCTCGAGGAGGAGGCACGATCGATGCGGCCGTCACCCCACGCCGCACACGGGGTGCAACAGACGCCGACGGCGACGTCGAAGCAGGCGTCGGCGCGGGTGCCTCCGACACAGGAGCCGCTTTCGCTTGCACGGGCGTCGTCGGCGCTGGAGGCGTCGACGGTGCTGGAGGCGTTGACGGTGCTGGAGGCGTCGTTGGCATGGGGGTTGGCGCTGGCATCGACGCTGCCGCGCTGGGTTGTGGCGTCGGAGCCGAAGCTGCAGGTGCGGGCGCAGGCGGCGGGGTCAAGACAGCGGGCGATTGCGGCCGCAGAATCTGGGGACGCTCCATCACAGCAGGATCGCCCGGCAGCGCCTCACCACACACCACACAATGGCGGGCGCCAGACAGATTCTTCGTGTCGCATTGGGGGCACATCATGACGGGGTCCGCTCACTCCGAGGCCGCCGACATCGGCGACACAGGCCCCGTTGTTAGCACAACCTGGGTCGCTGCTGGGCGGCCAATTCTTCAGATGCGTCACAGTTTTGCTCAGTCGCCCCGTGGCGCCGTGACGTCGTCCGCAGCGGGTGACGTCGAAGCCGTCACATGGTGCCCAAGGCCGCCTGCAAAACGGCAAGTGCCGCGGGCCCGGCCGTTTCGGTGCGCATCACGTGCGCGCCCAGCCCCACCCCCTGCACGCCCTGCGCGGTGAGAGCGTCGATTTCGTCGGTGCTGAGCCCGCCTTCGGGGCCCACCACGACGACAGCGCCGTCGTTTTGCACCCGTGGGAGCGCGCCGTTCACGGCAGCGCTCATCGGTGCCGTTCCCACAACGCCAGCAAATGCCGGGGCCTCGTGGCCGGTCAGCTTTTGCAAGAGGCCTGCGAACGACATCGGACCCACCAACGCCGGCAATGTGCCCCGCCCGCTTTGGCGCGCAGCGTCGACGGCGACGCGCTCGAGCCGTGCCCGGTCTTTGGGTTTGAGCTCGTGGCGTCCTTGGGTGCGGTCGGCGAAGAACAGCCAGAAGGCAGCCGCCCCCAGCTCGGTGCCGCGACGCACCACTTCTTCCAACTTGGTCGATCGCGTCATGGCCTGGGCGATGATCAACGGCGGCAGCGGCGACGCAAAGGTGAAGGCTTCTGCCTGCAACACCCCGCCCTCTGTCGACGACCACGTGCCGCGCACGCCCTGGCCGGCGCCATCGAGCACCTCGACGGCGTCGCCGTCGCGCAGGCGCAACACCTTGGCAAAGTAGTGCCGGACGTCGTCGTCCACCGCCAATGGCGCGGTGACGTCGAGGGCGCCGACATCCAATGAGGGCATGATGGCCCGACGCATGGGGCGTCTCCTCAGCCGGCCGCCGCCGTGGGGGCATCGAGGCCGTTCATGATCACCTCATCGGCACGTCGCAGGCGTCGACTGATCTCCCGGGCGATGTTCATGACCAACAGCGTGTAGCTCTTGGGGTCGGCCTGGTAGCTGCTGCGCACGGCGCCGTACGACCAGCGCCACAGCACTGCGTCTTCTTCGGCGCGGACGGTGCCGGCGCGCGGCTGCATGTCGATGAAGCTCATCTCGCCGAAGAACTCGCCCCGCTGCAACACAGCCAAGCGTTTCTCGATGCCTTCGCGGGTGCGAAACACGCCGAACGACCCCTCGACGACGACGAAGATGTCTTGCCCCAAGTCGCCTTCGCTGAACACTGCCTTGCCTTTGGCCACTTCAATGGTGTCGGCCAAGTCGGCAAAGAGTTCGAGGCCACCGCGGCTCAAGCCGCCAAACAAGGCCCACTCAGCGAGGACTTTCGGATCGGGTTTTTGCATCGCGCCCTCCTGGCGTGGCGGTGCTCGTCGCGGAGCGACGGATGAAGTCTGCGGTCTATCCCACAGGCTCGGTCAACGACACTTCGACTTCAAATTTGCCCACATGAAAGCTGTCGCCGTGGTTCAACAACGCTTCTTTCACGACGCGTCCGTCGACGGTGACCCGCGGAAAGGGCCAGCGGCTGGTGCGCGTCAAATTGACCGTGGCGCCGGCGCGGCTGAGTTCGACGACTTGCGACGGCCCCGCCGGCAGCACGATGTCGCAGCTGGAACTCGTTCCCACCGTGGCGTGCGCGCCGTCGATGGTGAACACCCGGCTGTGGCCGTCGTCGGACGACATCTGGGCCCACCACGTCGTGGTCCCGTGGGTTGCTGCGTCTGGGGTCTCAGGGGCGGAAGCCTCGTCGATGCCCCCGGTGACCCCCATGGCCTTCAGACGCTCGCCGCCTGGCCCGTTGAGCACGTCGTGCATGGAGATGAATTGCGTGCGTTTGGTCTCGAGGGAGACTTCGTTGGCAAAGCTCTCGTCGAAATCGGCCGACGGCGTCGCCGGCTGCACAGTGTCGCCGCTGGTGTCGACTTGCACGACGAAGGTCTCGATGTGGATCTTGTCGCCCGGTCGCAAGGTGTGGATGACGACGCGCTCGGGCTCCTCTTCGCCTTGCGACACGTACACGCCGTTGGCCGCGCCGAGGTCGGCGATCTGCCAGCCATCGGCGACCTTCGACAGACGCGCGTGTCGTCGAGACACCGCCGCTGCGAAGAGTTGAACGTCGGCTTCTCGCTCGCGTCCGAAGATGACTTCGCTCTTGCTGAACTCAAGCGTTTGCTGCTTTTCGCCGTCTTTGAATACCAACACGCGTATCATGCCGCGCAGCCTACTGCGGCGAGCCCTTCGGGTGAAACCCCAGCCCCCCAAACCGTGGGTTGCGGTGTGGCACCGACGGAATACAAGGGCGCATGCACATTCTGATGTCTCCCGAATTTCGCCGCGAGTGCGCGCAGTACAAGCTCGCGTTTTGCTGCGAAGAGTGCACGTATTTCAGGCCGGAAGCGGGTGCCGACGAAGAGCTGTGTGCCATTCACTACCCAGCACGCGTGCACATGCGGTCGGTCATCGAGCGGCTCGACGATGGAGAACAGGTGATGTTCTGCAAGATGTTCGAGAGCGTCGAGCGACCGTAGCATTCGTCGCAACTCGACTCGCGAAGCGAGCTTTCGAGTCTAGGCGCTGGCGGGCAGCAGGTGGCGCGGTGTGTCGTTGGCAACGGCGTTGGCGACAAGCGCGCGCTTGAGGGTTTGCACGAAGCCGATGCCGTCGACGTTTGGCGCCCACCATCGCAGGCGGGCGATCAGTCGCACGGCGAGGCGGTTGAACTCGGTGCCCTGCAACGTCCGGACGTCGGTGTGGCAAAGGCCCGCGAGGAAGGGCCGGGTGCACGTCCAAGATGCCAGCTGTCGGGCTCGGTCCGGCCCCTTTTGGCCGTGGCGAAAGATGAAGCGGACGCCTGTGGTGTAGTGCAACTCGCGACGACGGAAGACGGTGCGGTAGAGGTCTTCTTTGTTGCGAAAGTGAAGGTAGAGAGCGCCTTTGGCGACGCGGGCTCGACGACAGATGAGGCGGGTGGTGGTGTCGTTGAAGCCGAGCGTGGAGAAAAGGTGGGTGGCGACGTGAAGGATGCGCTCGCGGGTGGCAGCGCGCTTTTCGGCAGGGGTTTGCTTTTTGGTGAGGTGCATTCGACTCCTTTTTGCTGGGGTGGGAGAAGGTAGGGACAGGGCGCACACTGCGCAAGTGTTTAGTCGTGTTTTTGGTCGGGGCTTGGGCGCCCATTCTCACTTCCACAAACGCCAAACCCAACATGGGCGCCCAATCTCACTTCCACAAACGCCAAACCCGAAATGGGCGCCCACCGACGCCCCAAAATGAAAAAGGCGCACCCAAGGTGCGCCTCATTCCTCAACAGAAGTGCAACTCACTTCTCGTCGACAACCTTGAACAACTCGGCAGCCGACTTCGTCGTGCCGTGGTTGTTGAGGGCGTTTTTGCGCTTGCGGCCAGCCGCTTTCACTTTGTTGGCCCGGATGGTCTTCGTTTGGCGGGTCTTCGAAACCATGATGTCACCTATTTCAAGTTCCCCAGGTGGGGGTCCCTTCAGCTGGGGAAGTCGAGTTCACAAGACCGTGTGCAACCAGCCCATCTCACGGTCTCTTCGCAAAGGCACCATCAGGGTGCAGAACAAAGCGTCTCACTGAAGCATCAGAGATGGGGCCTGATCCCAGTGGAGCCGGAGACCTAGCAGAGCCATCTGCCCCCCACAAGCGCCTTTCCCATCTTCTTCACCCTGTCGTCAGCTGGAGTGCCGCTGGCGCTGCACCTCGTAGAGCAAGGCCACCAGCGCGTCTGCGGCATTCAAGCTCACATCTTCGGCGGGCATGGGGATGGCGACCACGTGATCACACGTTTCCTGCACCAGGCGGCCGAGACCGCTGTCTTCGCCGCCGATCACCACCACCGACGGTCCGGTGAAGTCCACCTGCCAAGGATGCTCCTGCCCTGCCCCGTCGCCCCCGGTCACCCACAGGCCCGCCTTTTGGCACCCCTGCAGCGCGCGGGTGAGGTTGTCGACGACGACCACTGGCAAGCGCGCCAAGCACCCGGCCGCTGTTTTCTCCGCCGACGCCGTCACCTTGGCGCTGCGCCGCGAAGGGATGACGATGGCATCCGCGCCCATGGCATACGCCGCCCGCGCCGCGGCGCCGAGGTTGCGCGGATCTTCGACACCGTCGAGCACCACGATCAACGTCGGCTTCTCGGCCAACACATCCTCCAGCTCGGCGTACGGGAAGGCCTTGGCCTCCAACAGCAGCCCCTGATGCACCAACTCGGGAGGCACGCGTGCGTCCAACTTCGCCTTCGGCAGCATCGACACGTCGACGCCAGCCTCGCCAGCGAGGTCAAAGATGCCCTCCAGCTTTTTGGCGCCGTCTTGCACCCACAGCTTTTTCGCCCGCTGGGGCTGATGCCGCAGCACGGCTTCGACGGCGTGGCGTCCGACGACCCAACCGTCTTTGAGGCGCTCTGCACGCTTGTCGACCCGCGGTGCCTCACGACGTGGACCCCGCTCGCCATCGGCTTTGCCTGCAGGTTTGCCAACGGCTTTGCCAGCCGATGGTCCGCCAGCGCGAGCAGCTTTCGCCGCCATTTTCGCGTGGTGTTTTTTGCCTTTGGGCGTCTTTTGCCCCTGAATGCGTTTGTGGCTCATGCGTCTGCTTTCTCGTCGTCACTCACGTCGGATGCGGTGCCTGCTTTGGCTGCGGCGATGGCCTCGACGATCGCACGCGCAGCCTCCGCAGGGTCGGGCGCAGTGCGAATCGGACGCCCCACCACCAGCAAGTTGGCGCCGGCTGCAATGGCCTCGTCGGGCGTCGCGATCCGGCTCTGGTCGCCGGCGGCGGTGCCTGCCGGCCGAATGCCAGGCGTGACGATGAAGAAGTCGTCGCCCTGCTCGGCGCGCACCTGGGCCGCCTCCTCGGGCGAGCACACGCACCCGTCGACGCCGCTGTCATGGGCCAACGTCACCAACCGCTTCACCTCGTCGTCGGGGTTGTTCGACAGGCCGATGGTCGGCAGCTCGTTCGCCGCGTGGTGGGTGAGAATCGACACCGCCAACAGCTGCAGCTTTTTGCCGCCCACATGGCCTTCGTCGGCAGCAGCCTTCGCCGCTTCCATCATGCGTTTGCCACCGAGCGCGTGCAGCGTCAGGTAGTCGACGCCGAGCGACTGCGCCGCCGTCACGGCACTCGCCACGGTGTTGGGGATGTCGTGCAGCTTCAAATCCAAGAACACTTCGACGTCGAGCGACTTGATGCGCTCCACGGCTTTTGGGCCATACGTCGTGAACATTTGCAGGCCCACTTTGTAGACGCCCACGACGTCACGGGTGCGACGCACGAGGTCTTCGGCCACGTCGAGGCGGGGCGTATCCAGGGCCAGAGCGAGGTGTTCTTTGCCGTCCACGGCGACTCCTTGGTGAGAGCACCTGCCCTATGCAGCGACGGCGTCCGTCTGTCTATGCAGGCCGCCGTTCGACCACGAAAAAGCCCCCGCAAGGCAGGGGCTTTTGGGTGCGCTCGTCGACACGCCCGGCGTTAGAGCGCATCCCAAAACCCTCGTTTGACGACGATGTGACGACGTGGGTGAGGTCGAGCAACAGGCATACGCGACCATTTGCAGGAGGGCGCCGAACAGCAGACGGCTGCGTCGTCACCCATTGCAAATGGTCGTTAAAGGCTGGAGCACGCAGGACGCGCAAAGCGCGTCGCGCTCCAGACTAGGCGTCTTTTTTCGCCGCCAGCTCGTCTTTGAGGGCTTTCAAGGCGTCGTTGCCGGGCTCGAACATCATGGCCGACTGCACGTTGCGGTACGCCGACGCCCAGTTTTGCTTTTGCATGTCGAGCTGCGCTTGGGCGTAGAGCTTTTTGCCCTGCGGCGTCTTGGCCACCTCTTTGGCTTCGCGCTCTTCTTGTTTTTGCTGCTGCTCCGACGCTTCGTTGTAGCGCAGCTTCTCGTTGCGCTGTTCGCCGTTGATGTCTTGGGTGTAGCGCTTGCGCTTTTGGTCGTCGCGCAAGATGGAGTACGACTCCGTCACCCGTTTGTAGATCTTGTGCACCGCGCCGCGGAGCGCGTCGTCGCCGATGCCGTAGAACTTGTCGGGATGCAGCGCGCGCGCCAATCCGTAGTAGGCCTTTTGCACCTCCCCAGGCGTCGCCATCTGGGTGATGTTGAGGATTTGGTAGTAGTCCAGCCCATCGATGGTCTGCGACAGCTGCATGAGCTGGGGCCAATATTGGGGGTGGGTGTAGTCCATCAGGCCGGCCCTCCACTGGAGGCGAGTTCAGTGGCTTGGTTGCGGGCGGCAGCCGCTTCGATCTCGTCGTCGCTCATGCCGCCCGACAAGGTGATGGTCGTCGACGCTTGCTGCCCGGTCTCGGTGTCGCGTGCCGACACGTTGACGATGCCGTCGGTGTCGATCTCGAACGTGACCTCGACTTTGACCTCGCCGCGTTTGGCTTGGCGCAAGCCGCTGAACTCGAACTCGCCGAGCATCTGGCATTCTTCGGCCATGCGCGACTCGCCTTGGTAGACGCGAATGCGCACCTTCTCTTGGTTGTCAGAGGCGGTGACGAAGGTGCGGGTGCGGTCGATGGGGATCGCGGTGTTCTTGTCGATGATGGGTTCGGTGTAGCCACCTACGGTGCCGAGGCGCAGGGTCTGTGGCGTGACGTCGAGGAGGAACGTCGACGTGGTGGTGTCGAGCAGCGCATCCGCCTGAATGGCGGCGCCGAGGGCCACGACGAGGTCGGGGTCAACGTCGATGTTGGGCTCGCGCTGAAAGTAGTGGCGCACCGAGTTGCGGATGATGGGCAACCGCGTGGGGCCGCCCACCAAGATGACGCCGTCGACGTCGTTGGCGGTGAGACGGGCCGATTGCATGGCCTCATCGCAGACCTTGAAGGTGCGCTGCACCAAGTCCATGACCATCTGGTTGAACTGGGGACGGGTGAGGTCGACCTCGAGGTCGTAGGAGTATCCGTCGGCGCCGGTGTGCACCATGGGCACGTGCACGTGCACGCTGTCTTGCTCGCTGAGGTCGATCTTCGCGCGCTCGGCGGCCTCTTTCAGCTTGAGGATGGCGTTGCGGTCGCCGCTGATGTCCATCTGGTATTGCTGGTTGAACTGCTGCACCAGCCACTGCATGACACGGTCGTCGAAGTCGTCGCCGCCGAGGTAGGTGTCGCCCGCCGTCGCCAACACTTCGAAGACGTCTTCGCCAATCTGCAAGATCGACACGTCGAATGTGCCGCCCCCGAGGTCGTAGATGACCACCCGTTGGTGGATGTTCTGGCCGAAGCCATACGCCAGCGCCGCCGCCGTGGGCTCGTTGAGAATGCGGAGCACTTCGAGGCCGGCAATGCGCCCGGCGTTTTTCGTCTCTTGGCGCTGGGAGTCGTTGAAGAAGGCAGGGACGGTGATCACCGCCTTGGTGACGCTTTGCCCGACGTGGGCCTCGACGATGGCGCGCATCTCTTTGAGCACCATCGCGGAGATTTCGGGCAACGTGTAGATCTGGTCGCGCACCGCGATGCGCACCGAGTTGTTCGGCCCCTCGACGATGGCGTAGGGCATCACCGCCTGGGCCTTCTTGCATTCTTCAGAGAAGAAGAAGCGGCCGATGAGGCGCTTGGCGCTCGACACCGTGAAGTTCGGCGCGGTGATGATGTTCTTTTTGGCGTCGTTGCCGACGATGACCGAGCCGTCTTCGAGAAACGACACGCACGAGGCGTGAATGAGTTCGCCCCATTCGTTGGCGAGGACGGTGGGCTCTCCGTCTTCGACGATGGCCACGCAGCTGTTGCTGGTTCCGAGGTCGATTCCCATGGCGATTTGCTTCATCGGTCGTCCCTGTGGAGTCGATGGCGGGTCAAGTGCGACACCGACGCTCACGGGGCCGAGCATTCTGAGTTGTGGGCGCGCTTGTCAACTGTCAGGGCCCACAGAATCAAAGTGCATCCGTGGCCGCAGGCACAGCCGACGGGGAACCTCCACAGCGTCGCCGTGTCCCACCCCGAGGCAAAAGATCCCGTCGCCCTCAAGTGCAGATGCCGAGGCTCAGGTTTTGCCGGCAAAAGGCGATGGCAAATGGGCGGCGTGGTCGACAGCGACGGCCGAAGGTAGGTGGGTGTACGATGGCCACGTCGTCGTCGGCGTCACCCAAACGTTGCAGCGGGAGTGAGTCGAGAGAGACAGCAATCAGGTGGCGTCGCCATGCGGGCTTGCGGCCCAAGACGTTTTTCTGAAGTGCGCAACGCCGATTGCTTGTTAACGTGTCAAAGGGTGCTGAGAACGTCGTCACGGTCTGCAGCGCTCGGCGCTGGCGCCCCCCGACGTCACCGCCAGAAGAGGGACGGGCATGTCACAGGCAGAGCACAACGCAGACCACAGCGACGAGACAGCCACCGATGTGGAGCCGGTCACGGCGCGGTCCATTGCGTTGATGACCAACGATCCCGAGCGCTTTCACGTCGCCCTGCACGGCTTGCGGCGGGTGGTGCGGCTTCCCGATGACGCCGACGGCGTGGGAGTGGGCACCAGCGTCGACACCTCCGTGTTGTTGTCGCGCAAGCCGACGGTGCCACAGAAGTGGAGTCTGGCGCGCATGGTGGGCCCCCTCAAAGGCCGCTGCACCGTCGTGCAGGTGCGCAAGAAAGGCGACATTCGCCCGCGGCAGGCGAGTGCGGCGAACCTCGGCCCCTTCCGCCATCGACACCTGACGTTGGCGCATGTTGGCGGCCCCGACACCGTCGATGCGGCCGCGTCGAACACCGAGTTCTGGCTCAGCGGACTCCCTGATTTTCTGCTGCGCTCCCGCGAGGGCAAGACCGAAGGCGAAGCCTTCTTCTTGGCGCTGTTGCACGCCATGCACGAAGGCGGTTGCCTCGAGCGCGACGTGCACGGCAAAAGGCTCATCGACGTCGCCCGAGAGGTGATGGCCAAAGACCCGCTACGGTGTCCGCGGTCGTTCAGCTTGGCCACCGGCCTCGAACACGTCACCCTCGCCCATCAAATGCAAACCTGTGTGTTGCAGATGAACGGGCTTCTCGACGACGACGCAGACGACGTCGACCCCACTTACACCGACACCTCCATGGGGCGCGAACGTCTGCGACGGTTTCGCGCGACGCTGGTGTTGGGCGGTGTGGAGCCGCCGGTGGAGCGTCCGCCTGCCCTCCCTGACGGCACCCGGGCCCACTTTCACCGCGAAGACGTCGGTGTGTGCGTCGGGCGCGACCTGGAGCCGCAGGTCCAGCCCATCCAGCTGGGCGAACGCGGTGCCCGGAATGGTTGATCGCCGATTCGCGCCGCGGCAGGTCGAGGTTGGCAACGCGCGAATGACGATTTGCCTTATGGCAATGAGGAGCTGAGCAAGGCAGCCAACGTCGAGCTGACCAAGCGAAGCGGTGTCAACCATTTCGGACACCGCGTTTTGCCCATCCGCAACAGCGCTTCTGCATCGAGCTACCCGCCCGGGTGGCTTTGTGCTGTCGTCGACGTCTGCTGAAAAAAATCGCAAAAGACGCCGCAGGGGGTTTTGCCCGCGGGCAATTGCAGGCACATCCCCTGAACGTCTTTGCAGGTCATGGTGGCCTGCCCGCAGGAGGCCAGCATGCTGCACCACCTCAGCGTCCGTGACTTCGCCCTCATCGATCGCCTCGAGCTGAGCTTCGACGCCGGCATGGCTGTGTTCACCGGCGAGACCGGCGCCGGCAAGTCGATCTTGCTGCAGGCCTTGGGCGTGCTCACCGGCGAGCGCGCCAAAGGCGACGTCATCCGCAAAGGCGAAAAAGACGCCGAAGTCGCCGGCCAATTCGTGTTGGACGGCCGCTCGTTGGCGCGTGTGGGCCGACTTCTCGACGAGCACGGCTTGCCGGCGGCCGACGACGGTGTGCTCTTGGTGCGCCGGGTGTTGTCACAGGCTGGACGCCACAAGCAGTTCATCAACGGCTCCATGGCGACGGTGGCGCAGCTCAAAGAAATCGTCGGCCCCCTCGTCGACTTCACCGGCCAACACGCCGCCCAAGCCCTCATGCGTCCGGGTGCCCAGCTGAACCTGCTCGACGGATATGGCGGCCTCCTCGACGATCGCGCCGACGTTGCTGCCGCCTTCGACGTCGCCAAGGCACTGCACGATGAGAAACAACGTCTGCTCGACGCTGAGAACAACAAGGCCGCGCGCGCCGACTATTTGCGGTTTCAGCTGGAGGAGATCGACGACGTCGCCCCTGAATCCGACGAGATGACGCCGCTCGAACAAGAACGCGAGCGGCTGATGAATGTGGCGTCCATCCAACAGGGCGTCGCCGAATGCAGCCACGTGCTCGTCGATGACGACGCTGCCGCCCTCACCCAGCTGCAACGTGCCGCGCGCGCGCTGGAGCATGCTGCCCGCAACGACGACGGACTCGGCCCGCTCGTCGAACGTCTGAACGAAGCGGTCGCCCTCGTCGACGACGTCAGCATCGACATCAGCCGCTACCAAGGTGGGCTCGAAGAAAACCCCGCCCGACTGCAAGAAGTCGACGACCGTCTCGACGCCTTGCGCAACCTGTGTCGCAAACACGGCCCCGAGCTCGACGACGTCATCGCCCAGCGCGACGCCATGGCCGAAGAACTCGACGCCATCGACCACGCCGAAGAGCGCTTGCAACAACTCGACGACGAGCTCGAGCAGGCGCGCTCGACCCTCGAGCACAAGGCCCTGGCGCTGTCGGCCCGACGACGGGAGGCGGCCGAGGCGCTGGCCCAGGCGGCGCAAGCCGAGTTGCAAGACTTGTCGATGAAGCACGCGCAGCTCGACGTCGCGCTGCGTGCTTTGCCGTCGGGCCATACGGCGTTGGTGGCCTCCGTCGACGACGACGAGGTCGGCTTGTCGCGCACCGGGTGTGACCGCGTCGAACTCATGTTGGCCGCCAACGCGGGCGAAGGGCATGCACCGTTGACCAAGGCGGCTTCTGGCGGCGAACTGAGCCGGGTGTTGCTCGCGTTGAAACGTTGTCTGCTGCAAAAAGACCCGGCCCCCATCTCGGTGTTCGACGAGGTCGATGCCGGGGTCGGCGGCGCCGTCGGCGAGGTCATCGGCGAAAAGCTCGCCGCCATCGCCCACGGCCGCCAGGTGCTGTGTGTGACGCACCTCGGGCAGATCGCCTCGCAGGCCACCACCCACTTCAAAGTCGAAAAGGCCACCACCGACAACCGCACGGTGTCGTCGATTGCCGTTCTCGACGACGACGCCCGGGTGCAAGAGGTCGCCCGCATGTTGGGCGGCAAAGTCATCACCGACACCACGGTCGAACACGCCCAAGAGATGCTGCGGCGGGCGGCCGCTGTGGAGTCGGCAGCATGAGAGCGCTTCTTCTCGACACCAGCTGCCCTGAAGCCATTCTCGCCATCGTTGACGACGGCCATGTCGTCGTCGAGCACAAGCTCACCGAAATGCGACGGCACGCCGAGGCGCTGGCCCACACCACGGCCGAGCTCTTCGAGCGTGCCGGGCTCACCTTCAGCGATGTCGACGTCTTTGGCGTGGGCGCCGGCCCCGGCAGCTTTGTCGGCGTGCGCGTCGGCATGTCGACGGCGAAGGGATGGGCCATGGGCACGGGCGCTCCTCTCGTCGGCCTCGACGGCTTGTTTGCCCTCATCTCGCAGGCGTCGACGCCGTGGGCGTTGGCCGCCGTCGACGCTCGTCGGGGCGAGCTGTACTCGTCGCTGTGGCACCGCGACGACGACGGCACTTGGACACAGACGGCCGAGCCTGCCGCCCGGTCGCCTGAAGCCGTGCACGCCTTGCTCGCCGACATTGACACCGCAGCGCTCACCGTCGTTGGCAATGGAGGCGCGCTCTTGGCCTTCGACGGCGCACCCACCGTGGTCGATGTCCGGGGCCCCGACGGCGTCATGCTGGCGGCTGCCTTTGCCCGCGCCACCGCCGACGGTGTCGTCGACGAAGCCGCGTCGTTGGTGCCACGCTACTTGCGGGCGCCCGACGCCAAAAAGCCCCAACTGCGGCCGACGCCCGCTGGGGTGTGACGCTTGCTCTCGTCGCCCAGGTTGGCCATGCTGTGCGCTGCGCCGCGACGGCCGTATACGAGGTGGGGATGAGCAAAGAACGTCTTTTGCGCCAACAGCGCCGCCAGCTGGAGCAACAACACCGCCAGCTGGCCAAAGAGCACCTGGGTCTCAAGGAGCAGGTGAAGCTCATGCAGGGCCGCCGGCACCTCAGCAGCGGCGAGCGCGCCGAAGTGCAAACTCTGCAGCGAATGAAGTTGCAGCGCAAAGACGCATTGCAAAACCTGCAGTCAGAACTCGCCCAACTCGACCGTGAATTGCAGCAGATGACCGCCTCAGAAGACAGCGACGGCCCCTCAAAGCCAGAATCACGCTGAGTTCGCTGAAAAACGTTGTCATCTGAGACACTGTGACGCCCCTTACATCGATTTTGCGACACATCCTTTGGTGCGCCTGCGCCATTGTTCTCTTCTCGGTATGCTCTTGATGCGAAATGGGTCAAGACGCGCCGAATCAACAGGGGGCAACTGAGGGTTCGAGGACCGCGCGTCGATCTGAGGCACAACTCAGGTGGCCGGGGTTGGCACCCGCTCCCTGCCTGTCGTGAATGGGCAAGTGAGCACTGGCACCTGATTTGGGGGAGTCCGCGCCTGTCGGACCGCCATCGCACAGGCATGGTCGATGTGCAGCCGAACATCGGCACCGCCCTCCTTTGCTTGGCAGAGGGGGGCATTTTTTTTTTGCGGCATGGCCTTTTGCGCCTGAGCCGCTTTGCCGACGACGGCTTGGCCAAATGACTGAATCACACCACGTGGTTTGGCCGCGAACACCCCCTTCAGCAGCCCCACCGGGTGTCGATGTGTTCGACGGGACATTGCACGCGCACACCTCGATCTCTGTGAGGGACACGCGCGGCCGCTGGGGAGTGCATGCGAAAAGCAAAAACGCATCTGGTGTTTGTGGACGACGACCTCCTGGTGCTGGAGAGCATCCGCGCCAACCTCCGCAAGTCGTCGTTGTGCTGCGAGACGCACACCTTCTTTCGCCCTGAAGAGGCCCTCGACTTTCTCAAGGAGCACTCCGTCGACGCGGTGATCTCCGACGAGGTTATGCCCGAGATGCTGGGCACGACGTTCTTAGAAGAGGTGCAACGCATCGACCCCACCGTGTCGCTGATCTTGCTGACCGGCCAGGCCTCGGTGAGCTCGGTGAAAAAGGCCGTCAGCGACATCGGGGTGTACATGTTCATCGAAAAGCCCTGCGCCCCGACGCGCATGGAGCAAGTGCTGCACCTGGCCGTGCGCCACACCGCCCAACGTCGGTCGACGGCGCTGTCGTCAGTGGGGTCGGCATGAGCAGGGTGACGACCGAACAAGCGTGGCAGCCCGATGCCGAACACACAGGTCTCCCGCTGGTCATGCACCTGGTGGCCGGGTTGGTGCTCGCCACCCTCAACGTCGCCGTCATCGCGCTGTTGATGCGCCATCACATTGTGCTGGGTGTGGTGGGAGGGCTGGCGACTTGGGGATTCAGCTTTGCCATCGGATGGAAGCGGTATGTCCACAGCCATCACCAAGGCATGCTCGCCTTGCGCGACGACGCCCAGAGCAAAATCGACGAACTCGCCGACGCCGTCGTCTTCGAGCGCGGCGTCATGGAAGCCGTCTCTGAAGGTGTGGTGGTGCTCTCTGACACCCACGCCATCATCCGGTTCAACCGCGCGGCCGAAACCATCTTCGGCCTGAACAAGTTGTTCGTCATGGGCGAGCAGCTTTCGGCGCTTGGCCTCGTCGACGACAACCTCGACCTCAGCGACGACCACACCCAACATGTCGACATCGAAGGAGAGGGCGGCACCTGCAAAACCCTCGCCGTGCGCTGCACGACCCTCAGCGATGGCGATGACACCGAACATGTGTTGGCCTTGCGCGACATCAGCGAGATGCTGCGTGCCCAGCGTCGAGAAAAAGAACTCAACGCCGAGATGCAAGAGATGTCGCGCGCGGCAGGCATGGCCGAGATTGCCACCGGCACCCTGCACAACGTCGGCAACGCGCTCAACAGCATCAACATTGGCGTAGGCATCCTGAGCAAATCGCAGCGCAAACAACGCGACCTCATTGGCGACTGTCAGCGCTTGAGCGTGCTCCTCGACGAAGAGGTTCGCGCACAAAACGCGGGAGGCCGTTTGCCCCTCGCCGTGCGCTTTGCGCAAAAGCTCGTCGACGAGATGAAGGCAGAAGCGGCCACGTGTGAGACGGAGTACATCCGCCTTGAAGAAGGCGTCGAGCACGTGAAGCAGGTGGTGGCGCGCCAACAAGGGCTGGCGAAAACGCAGACCCTCGTCGACACGGTGTCGATGCCCCGGCTCATCGACGACGCCTTGCTCATCGCCGTTCCGCGGCTCGACCGCGCCCCCTTTGAGGTGGCCACGACGTGTACCGTCGACGTCTGCCAACTCGACCGGCATCGGGTGCTGCAGATCGTCGTCAACCTCGTGAAAAACGCAGCTGAGGCCATCACGGGCAAGACGCCAGACGGTGCCCACAACCGCATCCACGTCGCGGTCACCGAAGACGACGACGAGGGCATGGTTCGCATCGCCGTCTCGGACACCGGCGAAGGCATCGACGACGACAACGCCGATCGCATCTTTGCCCACGGATTCACCACCAAAGCCGATGGGCACGGATTCGGGCTGCACGCCTGCGCCAACGCGGCCACCGAAATGGGCGGCCATTTGCGGTGTCACTCCGACGGCCCCGGGCGTGGCGCCACGTTCACCTTGAGCATCCCGCTGACACCGCCCGGCGAGCAGGCCGCCAACACCGACAGTGAAGCGACGGCCGACAACGCCGACCACGCCGCTGCATAAAGGAGACCGCATGGTCACCCGCAACATCCTCATCATCGACGACCACGACGCCATTCACGACGACTTCGCGCGCATCTTGGCACCACCGGAGTCGCCAAACGAAGAACTCGACTCGCTGCGCGATGAACTCTTTTCGCCTGCCAGCGCCTCAAAAGACGACGGTGACGACTCGAACTCGTACGTGGCGCCGGCGCGCGAGCGGGCCCAGTTCGCCCTGACCCACGCCCGCCAAGGACAGCAGGCGTTGGAGCTCGTCGAGGAGAGTTTGCGCAACGACGCCCCGTTTTCAGTCGCCTTCGTCGACATGCGCATGCCCCCAGGCTGGGATGGACACCACACGGTGCAAGAGTTGTGGAAGGTGGACCCCCGCATTCAGGTCGTGTTCTGCAGCGCCTACTCCGACACCACGTATGAGGAGCTCCTCGAAGGGCTGCCTTTCACGGAGTCGTTCATCATCATCAAAAAGCCCTTCGACGCCATCGAAGTCTTGCAGGCGGCACACTCGTTGAGTGCGAAGTGGGCGAGCGACCGCGCCGTCGAGCAAGAGCGACTCGACCTCGCCGCCACCGTCAAATCGCGCACCAAAGAGTTGGAGTCGGCGTTGGTCAACCTCGCCAAAGAAACGGCCGAGCGCGAAAAGATGGAATCCGAGCTTCGGCTCTCGCAAAAACTCGAAGCCGTCGGCCAACTCGCCGCAGGCGTCGCGCACGAGATCAACACGCCCATGCAGTTCATCGGCGACTCGCTGTTTTTCGTCGAGGATGCCATGGGCGACGTCATGCAGTTCGTCGAGGGCGCCGTGTCGCTCGACGCTGTGCAAGCCGACCCGCTGCTGTTCGAGAGCATCGAAGAGATGGACCTCGACTACTTGAAAGACGCCCTCCCGGCTGCGTTCTCTCGCATCAAAGAAGGGGTCAGCCGCGTCGTCACCATCGTCAAGGCCATGAAAGAGTTCGGCCACACCGACCAGCGCGAGAAGAGCCCAGCCGACCTCAACCACGCGTTGCAGTCGACGTTGGTCATCGCGTCGAACGAGTACCGCTATGTGGCCGACGTCGAATGCGACTACGACGCGGCCATCCCCCACGTGCCGTGCTTCGTCGCCGACCTGAACCAGGTGTTTTTGAACCTCATCGTCAACGCCAGCCATGCGATCGCCGACCGCCAACAAAAAGAAGGCACCGACCGCAGAGGCACCATCCAGGTGCGCACCCAAGCCCGCGACGGGGGCGTCGAGATCGCCATCAGCGACGACGGGTGCGGGATTCCCGACGACGTCATCTCGCGCATCTTCGATCCGTTCTTCACCACCAAAGAGGTGGGCAGGGGAACCGGACAAGGGCTGGCCATCACCCACAACATTCTCGTCGAAAAGCACGGGGGCAACGTCGACGTCACCAGCGAAGTGGGTGCGGGGTCGTGCTTCACGCTCTTCGTGCCGGGCGCCCCCGCCCGCGACGACAGCCCACAAGTCGAGGGGGCCGCATGCAAGCTGTAGAACCACCCGTCCGAGCCAAGCCCGACGCCAAGTTGCGTGTGCTTTTCGTCGACGACGAGCCCCAGGTGTTGCACGGCTTGCGCGACATGCTGCGCAAGAAGCGCAAGGTGTGGGACATGACCTTTGTGCCAGGCGGCGAAGAAGCCCTCGAACTTCTGCGGACGCAGTCCTACGACGTTCTGGTGAGCGACATGCGCATGCCCGGCGTCGACGGGGCCACGTTGTTGCAGTTCGCCCATGAGAACCATCCAAAGATGATTCGCATCATCTTGTCGGGGCACACCGAAATGGAGGCGGCGATGCGGGTGGTGCCCGTCGCCCACCAGTTCGTCATGAAACCCTGCTCGCCACAGGGGCTGGCGTCGGTCATCACCCGGGCGCAAAAGACGCAGCAGTTGATCACCGACGACGACATCCGGTTTTTCTGCGGACGCATGTCGCAGCTGCCGGTGCTGCCCAGCAGCTACAACGCGCTCAGCAAGGCCCTCGTCGACGAGAACACAGGCGCGCCCGAGGTCGCGAAAATTCTCGCCGACGACATCGGCATGACGGCGAAGGTGCTGCAGCTGAGCAACTCTGCTTTCTTTCGCGTGTCGCGCCGCATCACCAAAGTCGAAGACGCCGTCGTCTACTTGGGCTTTCAGACCATCAAGAATCTGGTGATGTCGGTGGGGGTGTTCTCTGAAGCCGTCCTCGACGACTGTGAAGAGCTTCGAGCGTGCTACCAAAAGTCGATGGCCGTCGCTGCCGTCAGCGCCGACCTCGCCACCAGCAAAGAAATGAAAGACGACGCCTTCATGGCGGGCATGCTGCACGAGATCGGCCTGTTGGTGCTCGCCAGCCAGCTGCCCGATTTCTACGCCGATGCTCGACGCCTCGCCGACGAGCGACAGGCGTCCATCCGCGATGTCTTCCGCAGCGACTTCAACGTATCGGTGTCAGAAATCGGTGCCTACTTGTTGGGTCTATGGGGCATCCCCTACCCCATCATCGAAGCCGTCGCCCACTGCCGCCATCCCCACAACGTCGAGCCGCAAGACGAACCCAGCGTGCTGTCGTGTGTGGCCATCGCCCACGACATGGTCGAGGCGGTGCGCAGCGAAAAAGACCCCCTCGAGGCGGTCGACCACGCCTACGTGGCGCGCCTCAAGGTGGCACCACGTCAACTCGAACGCGCGTCGTACATGGCCGTCGACGCCTTGCAAGCAGCAGGGGAGGCCCCATGAGCACCGCCCGAGCCCGTGTGATGTGTGTCGACGACGAGCCTCTCGTCATTGAAGGGGTCCGCCAGTACCTCGCCCGCGCCTTTGACTTCGAAGGATTCACCGATCCCTTGCAGGCGTTGGCGCGCATCAAGTCGCAACCGTTTGAGGTCATCATCAGCGACATGCGCATGCCGCAGATGGACGGCGCCCGCTTTTTGGAAGCGGTGGCCCAGGTGCACCCCGACAGCGCCCGCATTTTGCTGACGGGGCAAGCCGACCTTGAGGCCGCCGCCGACGCCGTCAACCGCGGACGCATCCACCGCTTTCTCACCAAACCCTGCCCGCCGCCGCAGCTCATCAGCGCCGTCCGCGAGGGCGTCGACTCCGCCGCCAACAAAACATTGGAGCGCAACCTCCTCGAGCAAACCCTCAAGGGGTCGCTGCAAGTGATGTTGTCGTCGGTGGCGCACTTTCAGCCCGAGGTCTTTGGCCATGCCCAGCGCGTCGCCCGCGTCGCGCAAACGGTGTTCGGCGCCATGGACCTCCCGTTTGGATGGGCCGAAGACATCGCGGCCAACGTTTGGCCGTTGGGGGCGATGGGATTCCCCCTCGAGGTGGTGCGCGAGCGCCTGGCACAAGAAGACATCGTGCGCCATCTCGACTTTGTGCGCGGCTTGCCCGCGCGCGCCGCCAAACAGCTGGCGCCGATCCCCCGCCTTGGCCCCGTCACTGAAATCCTCGTCGGCATGTACAACGGTGAACGTGCCGAGTTCTTTGGCAATGAAATCGTCACGTCCGTCATGCGGGGCTGCCTGGAGCTCAGCCTGCACTTGTCGTCGGGGACAGAGCCCGCCATGGCGGTGGCCGCTGCTGCGGAGTGTGTGCCCCACGACGTCAAGGTGGCCATGGAGAAGGCCATGGGATGCATCGCCTCCATCCCCGTCATGCCCGTCAGATCCGACCAGCTGGAGCCCGGCATGCGCCTCGCCCGCGACGTCAAAACAACCAACGGCGTGCTGTTGATGTGCGCCGGCATGGCCCTCGACGCCACCCACATCGAGCGCTTGGCGTCGTATGTCGACGGCGACCTGCGTGGGCAAATCTTTGTCGAAAAACCCACCGTCGACACCGACGGATTCTTCGTCGCCTAACGACGAGCGGGAGGTGCTGTGCGTTTGCTGTTGGTCGACGACGACCGAAATGTGTTGGAGGCGCTGTCTGCGGCCCTGCGGCGGCTGCGCAAGCCCTGGGACGTCGACTGCGAGCACCGTCCCAAACGCGCTGCACGTCGGTTGCAGCAGGAGCACTTCGACGTCGTGGTGTGCGACTTGATGATGCCCGGACTCGACGGCGTGTCTCTGTTGTCGACGACACCGCACAATCCGCTGCTGCGCAAAGTGGCCATGTCGGGCTTTGGCGAACTCGAATCCAGCGTTCGCTCCACCACCGTCGCCCACGCCTTTTTGCAAAAGCCCGCGTCGGCGGCGTCGTTGGTGCAACTCATCGAGTCTTGGGCCTCGACGCCACAAGCGCCCTCGCTGAATGCGACGACGTCGTCGTCATTGGCAGACGAAGGCGACGCAACAGACGCCAGGCGGTGACCGCGCCGACGACGTGTGCAGCGCCGACCCTGCACGCAAGCCTCGCACGCCGACCGCCGCACCCACGCCAAGGGGTCGGTGACGACGACGGCTTTCATCCCCAACAGCAAGAGCGCACGCTCGACAACGTCGGCTATGGCGAGGCCTTCGCCGTCGACAACACCGTGCTGATTTCCTGCGCCAGCTGCTGCGGGGTGAAGGGCTTGTAGAGCACGTGCTCACCCTCGAGCCTGGCGGCATGGGCGCCGGCGTGGCCGGTGATGAACAAGAACGCCTGCTGCGGACGCGCCTCGCGCACCAACTGGGCCAGCTCGGGCCCCGTCATCTGTGGCATCAACACATCGCACAACACGACGTCGTAGGCGGGTCCGTCGCTGTGCAAGAGCCTGTGGGCGGCATCGGTGGACTCGACCTCGACGTCGACGTGGTGCCCTGCCGCCCGCAACGACCGCGCAGCCACCTTGGCCACACTCTCGTTGTCGTCGACCACCAACACGCGGGCCTGCTCGGTGGACGGCGTCGTCGTGGTCGCCGTCGTCGTCGTCTCGGCGTCGTGCCCCACGCGAGGCAACAGCAGCGTGAACGTCGTGCCCTTGCCGACGACAGACCGCACGCGCAAATCCCCGTCGGACTGTCGGGCCACGCCGTACGACGTCGCCAGCCCGAGGCCGGTGCCCTCGCCGTCGGCCTTGGTGGTGAAGAACGGCTCAAACAGATGCGGCAGGGTGTCGTCGTCGATGCCGGGCCCATCGTCGGCAAATTCCACCCGCACAAACCGGCCAGGGGCGACATCGGCGTCGATGCTGGGGTGCGGCAAATCGACCTCGTCGACGCGCAGGGCCAGCTGTCCGCCCTCAGGCATGGCTTCGCGGGCGTTCACCACCAAGTTCAAAAACACCTGGTCGAGCATGCTGGGATCGACGTCGACCGACAGCTCTTTGCCGTTGACAGAGATGTCGAGCACCACGTCGTCGCCCACCATTCTGCTGAGGATCGGCGCCACCTTCTGGAGATAGGCGTCGACGTCGAGATGCTGTCGCTCATGCTTCTGTTTGCGCGCAAACGTCAGCAGCTGCCGCGTCAACTCTGCTGCGCGACGGCTGAGTTCTAGAATGGTTTGCACGTCGTCATGCAGAGGTGTGCCGGGCTCTGCGTCGTGTTCGATGAGCGCCGCCGTGCCCATGATGCCCGTCAGCATGTTGTTGAAGTCGTGGGCCACGCCGCCCGCCAGACGGCCGATCGAATCCAGCCGCTGGGCTTGCGCCAATTGGGCCGCCGATTCTCGCTCGGCACGTTCGGCGTTCTGTCGAAGGGCAGACTCGACGAGGAGTGCGATGAGGTCGGCCACGTTGGCCGCAAACGTCAGCTCTGCCGAACTCCACCGACGCGGGCCGCCGACGTGTTCGTGGCACACCACGCCGTAGGTGCGGCCGCCGATGCGAATGGGCGCATCCAACATGGCGCCGATGCCCAATGTGCTGAGGTACCCGTCGACGAAGCCAGCAATGGCCGGATGGCTCAAGGCGTCGTCGGCAATGAAGAACCGGTCATGCACCAGCGCCTCGAAATAGTCGGGCGCAGCGTCGCGTTGGATGACGGCGTCCGACGTCTTGGTCTCACCGTCGGCGAACTGCCATTGGCATTCGATGCGGGAGTTGTCGTCGGCCAACGTCCACACGCTGACGCGCGCCACCTCCATGACCTCGGCGACTTTGCGGGTCACCAGCGCCAACGCCGTGTCGGTGTCGGCGTCGACAAACTCATGCGACAGCCATTGCAGGGCGTCGACGAATTGCTTGAGCTGGTGGTGGGTGGCGTCGATTTCGCGCGCCAGCTGCACTTCTTTTTCTTCGGTCTGCACCACGGCGGTGATGTCGACGATGGTGCCCACCAACACGGGCTCACCGTCGAGGGTCACCAGCCGCCCCTGGCCCTCCAGCCAACGGTCGTCGCCGTAGCGAACGGTGCGATGGCGCACGACGTACGACGCATCCAAGCCCTGCAGGCAGCGTTCGATGGCGGCGCCGACCACAGCCTGGTCTTCTGGCGGCAATGCTTGGGTGAACGTGTCCAACGTCGGGGGTTTGCTGGCATCGACGCCGAGCAGGTCGGCGACACCGCCGGCCCACTCCACAACGTCGCGCTCGACAAACCACCGCCAGATGCCCATCTGCGACACCGCGAGGGCCTGCTGCAGCCAATTGCCTTGGTTGTTGGACGTCACCGTTCCTCCCGCCCCATGCTCTCACAAGGCTGTGAGCAGGGCATCTTGGCGCTTGGATGAGTCACATCGTCCCGCATTCGCGGCGTTCGTCCGTCGGCCAAGCCTGATGGATCCATCGGCAGAACCGCTCCTCCGTTGAACCTTGAGTTCTGTCGTGCAAACTCAGATCACGACGGCGCTTCGCTGCCAGGTGGGCGTCTTGTTCTGTGCGTCGGGCGTGCCCTGCCCCACGCCGCCCGCTTGAGGTCGCCCATGTCCGTTGCGCCGCGCCATCTTTTCCCCCTGCTCGTTTTGCTGTTTGTGTCGGGATGTCCGGAGTGCAACCCGACGCCCAGCCCCGACGGCGGCGTGGATGCCGGTCCGGACGTCGACGGCGGCGAGCCCGACCCAGCCGACGGTGGCACGCCCGACGACGGCGGCACGCCCGACGCTGGCCCGCAATGCACCCAAGACACCCCCGGCTTCGGCGACCCCTGCGCGGTCAACCCGGGCGACCCGCTGTGCGGCAACTTCATCTGCAACCCCATGACCGATGAGCTCTTCTGTTACGACCTCGGCCCCAACGATTGTGGCGGCTGCGACGAGCTCGACACCACCGCCGGACGCATCGGCGAAGGCTGCGGTGAATACGGCTGCGGCACGGTGATCTGCAACGACGAGGGCAGCGCCACCGTGTGCATCAACGACCACCCCCGCAACCAATGCGGGGGCTGTGGCGAAAACATCCCCCCCGAATGGGAGGTGGGTGAAACCTGCTCTGGCTGCGGCAGTGGAGAACGCACGTGCACCCGCGACCTCGACGACATGGTGTGTTGGCGCGGCCGCGAACCCGACAACCAATGCGGCGGCTGCGGCCGGTGCATCCTCTACCACGCCTACATGGATGAACGCTTCGGCGGCGGCTACATCCGCAACGGCACGCTGGCCCTCGTCGAAGACATCGGCGGTGGCATCGTGCAGCTGGTGTTCGACCCTCTCGTCGAAGGCCCCGGCGCCAACGGCCTGGTGCTCTCGCAAGTGATGTTGTCGACGTCACCCGACGCCGAAGGCTCCTTGTTGCCGCTCACGCCTGGCTTCGCCGAAAGCCTCACCGGTGGCACCGCCGACCCCGTCCGGTCGTATGCGCTGTTCTCCACCGACCCCGGGCTGTACAGCCACGTGCTCATCTACGACAACTTCTTGCTCGACGTGGTGTCGGCGGGCGCGCTCATTCCCGGGCCTCCGGATGGCTTCGACATCAGCGCCCCCGACGGCGGGGTCGTCGACGCGGGCCCTGCAGACGCGGGCCCACCAGACGCGGCCGACGGCGGCATGAGCCTTGTCGATGGCGGCGCCGTCGATGGAGGGGCCGCCTCCGACGCCGGCCACCTCGATGCGGGACCGGCCGACGCAGGGGCCACCGCCGATGCCGGCACGTCGCCCACCGATGCTGGGGCAACTTCGGATGCGGGCATGGTGTCCGACGCCGGCGTGTCAGACGCGGGCGCCCCAGCGGATGCTGGCGCCGACGCGGGCTGAGCGGCAACGCAAACGTCGGTCGGCAGTCGCTGCCAAAACGAAAGCCGGGCATCTGCCCGGCTTTGTCGTCGACAAGGAGAGTGGTGCTCAGCCCACCAGTTGGTTGTCGGCACGACGTGGCGGATCGTTTTTCGGCCGCGCAGCGTTCTTCTGCCCCTTGTAGTGCGGGGCGAGGTTGGCGTTGATTTGCGCCCAGTAGGTGTCGGCTTCTGGGGAGTCCACGATGGCACCGATGGGGCACTCGGGCAGGCACGCACCACAGTCGATGCATTCAGCGGGGTCGACGACCACCATCGGCTGGCCTTCGCTGGGGTAGCCCTGCGGCAGGGCCGCGATGTAGTGCATGCAATCTGCGGGGCAGACTTGCACGCAGGCAGAATAGACTTCTGAGATGCACTTTTGGTTGACGACGTGGGGCATGTGTTTCTCCGGAGACGAGGATCGTTCCCCGCCTGGTGACGCGTTCTCTCACCCGTGTGGGCACAGCGAGCATTCACGAAAGTCGAACGCGATTGCAAGTCTGCATCAAAACTCTGGCTGAAAAGTCTGAGTGAAATCTGACCAAGGGCCTGCATGCAGATGAGTCGACACGACCGCCCTGCCGACGCGGAGGCGCCTGGTGATGCTAGGTTCGCTGCAGCGAGGCATTCATGACGTCCCCAGACCGCTTCATTGGCCCCCACCGCAACGCCCGCATCGGCTCGGCTGCGGGATACCCCCGTCGGGTGACCGTCCCCGACGACAAAGTGCGTTTTTCGGTGCCGTTTGCAGCGTACGCTCCGACGACCTTCACCGCCGACGTCGTGCTCGACAACGACCGCACCGTTCGCGAGGGAGGTTGGGCCGACCCTCCCGACGCCCACGTCGTCGACTTCAGCCAACGTCAAAGCCTGCAAGCCCCCCTCAGCTTCGACGACGACGGCGTTCCCCAAAACCCAGAGGGCCGCACCGGGCTCCGCGGACGCGGTCTCCTCGGCTGTTGGGGCCCCAACCACGCCGCCGACACCATCGTCACCCGCGGCCACGGTGACGACGTCAAGGTGCTGTGCATTCGTCGACGCGATCGCCAAGGCAAAGCCGACGCTTGGGCCCTGCCCGGCGGCATGGTCGACGCTGGCGAAGCGCCGCGCATCGCTGCCTCGCGCGAACTTCATGAAGAGGTCGGCATCGACCTCGACCTGGCGGCCGCCACCGTGGTCTATGCCGGCTACGTCGACGACCCGCGCAACACCGACCAGGCCTGGATGGAGACCACCGCCCTTCACGTCCACCTCGACGACGACCGCGCCGCTGCATTGCGGTTGTCGGCGGGCGACGACGCCGACGCCGCTGCTTGGCGCCCCACCGACGTCGAATCGCTGCACACGCTCTACGCCAACCACAGCCGCCTGGTGTGGTCTGCCTTGCAGCGCCTTTCGACGACGACGTGAGACTTCCGTCGACGTTTCGACGCCTGCACCTCCCGTCGCATGCACGGCCGCTCGGCGACGATCGTCTCCACGCCGCCCTTGACGACGCCGTCCGACTGCTGCCGACGTCTGGACGCATCGCCGTCGTCGTCCCCGACCGCACCCGTGACGCGCAGCTGCCTCGCCTGTTGCCGCTGGTCTTGCAGCACCTGCCGCACCACGACGTCGAGGTCGTTTTCGCCTCCGGCACTCACACGCCGATGACCGCGGCCGACATGCGCACCGCGGCCGGCGTCTCCAACGTCGCGCTGCACCCTCACGACTGCGATGCGCCCGCCCTCGTCAATGTCGGCGCCGGACACCTGCACCCCGTCGTCGCCCACGCCGACGGCGTGTTGTTGCTGTCGACGCTCGTGCCCCACTACCTCGCCAGCTGGGGCGGCGGCGCCAAAATGCTCATCCCCGGCGTCGCCAGCCGCGCCCTCGCCACGCAGCTGCACGACGCCTCCTTCGCAGAGGGCCGCCGCACCCCGGGCACCGCTGCCGGCGTCCCCCTCGACGACAACCCCATGCAGCAGCGGCTGCGCCTTTTGCTGCAGCAGTGCGCGCTGCCCCCGGTCGCAGGCGTGTGTGTCGTCGTCGACGAAGGCGCCATCCTTGACGTGGAGGGCGGCGCGCTCCTGGCCCACCACGCGGCCCTCGTCGACCGCGAGTCGAACCGCCTCCGCCTCATCGTGGGCGACGACGTCGTCGCGTTGTGGGCGGCGCCCAAAGAAAGCAGCGGCGACACCGTCGTGCAGGCCCACAAGACGCTCCTCTCGGCATGTGCGGTCCTCCCTGAGCGCGCGACGGTGGTGTTGCAGGCCCCGCTCCGTCGGGGCGCCGGTCACGACGCCATTGATGCCTGGCTCCGCCACCCCGCGGCCCACTTGGCGACGTTGCTGCACCAGGCGTTTCACATCTCTTTGCAGACGGCTTGGAGCTGGCGCTCTCTCGTCGAGCGCCATGACGTCGTCGTCGTCAGTGCCTTGGATGAAGACGATGTGCGTGCGTTTGGTGCCACACCCATGTCTGCGTCTGAGGCCGCCGACCACATTCAACACGCGGCAAACCGCGCGGGCGGCGTGGTGGGCATTCTTCCGACGTCCCCCGCGCTCGTCGACCGCGTTGGCGGCAACAAGCAGTAGCGCAGCCTGCTCTGTCTCGTGGTTCCCTCACCGGTCACCGTTCGTGGACCCAGAGCTGGCAGGTTTGTCGGCCGAAACTCAACCCTCAACCCCCCGTGTCCATAAACTAGAGCGCAAAACCAAAAGAACGCGCTCGACGACGAATGCAACGCATTCGTCGCAACTCGACTCGCGAAGCGAGCTTTCGAGACTAGGGCGCATCCCAAAACCTCCGTTTGACGACGACGTGACGACGTCGGTGAGGATGAGAAACAGGCATCGTCGACCATTTGCAGTCAAATGCCATTCAGCAGAGAGCGACGCCATCATCCACTGCAAATGGTCGTTCAAGGCAGGGCCCCAGCGCCGCGAAGCGCGCGGGCCCTGACTAGGGCACCTTCACCTCGCTGCCGCGCGGCACGCTCTTCGCGTCGAACGTCAGGCGTTGTTTGCTGCCTTCGCGCTTCACTTTTTTGATGCGCACCTTCTTCAGCTTGCCCGAGGGCAGCTTCACTTCGATTTTCTGCTTGGCGCGCAGCTTGGTCTTCGACGTCACCAACGCCGAGGCCTCGCTTGTGCCCCCTTCGACAAAGCCCACCACCTGACGCGACCGCACCCGGTCGCCGGCCTTGACGCTCAGGCCCGACACCGTGCCCGACGTCGGTGATGACACCCGCGCCCCACGCTGTTGCGCCAGCAACTTCTTCAGGCGCGCCCGTTCTTCTTGCAGGGCTTCTTTGGCGCCATCGCTCGACTCGGCGATGCTTTCCAACGTCGAGACCGACTCCCGTGCCGTCGCGATCTCGCTGGGCTTCACCGTGCTTTGCAGCTGCACGACGGTGGCGCCCTTTTTCACGCTGTCGCCATTGGAGACGGCGACGTCTTTGACACGGCCCGAGCCCAACGCCCGAATCGGGGTTTTGCGCCCGGTCCGCACCGTGACTTTCACCCACTGCTCCACAGCCTCGGGGACGGCCTCAGGTTCTGCTGCGGCCGCGTCGTCCTCTGGTTTGTCGGCGGGTTTGTCGGCGGCAGGTTTGTCGGTGGCAGCGACGTCCGCCGGCTTCTCGTTGTCGTCTGCCGCATCGCCTTTGTCGCCTGTGGCGGCTTTGTCGTCGATGGCGTCCGAGGCTTTGCCTTCGCCGTGGTCTGCAGAATCGGTGCCTTCTCCGTTTGTGGGCTTGGCCCCCGCGTCGGCCGCGGCTGGGTCGGCTGGAGCGCCCTCGCCTTTGGCGTCGACGGCGACTTTGGCGTCGCTGGCGTCGACCGCCCCTCTTTCTGCGTTTGGAACCGCCGTGTCTGGGGAGGCTGTCTCTGCGGTGGACGTCGTGTCCACGGGGTCGCCTTCGTCGAGGACGATGAGGGCTCCTGCTGTGGCGCCACCGACGACGAGCACCAAGAACAAACCCGCAAAAAACGACGGCCAGATGCTGCCGGTCTTCGCTGGCACCATCACCGGCGGCTCCGCCTCCAGGCGTTGCCGCGAGATGTCTTCGGTCACCGGTGCCGGAGGCGGCTGCGCCGACGCCATGGGCGGGGACGTGGGCTCTGCAACAGGAGGCGGCGGCATCGCGGGCGGTGGCATCGCCTGTGGCGGGGGCGTCGCGGCGGGAGGCATCGCTTGCGCCGGCGGGGGCTGCGCCAACGGAGCGTTTTTGACGTCGATGGCGCCGGTGCCCGCCGTCTTGGTGAACCGCAGCCGACACCCACAAATCTGAATCTCAGCGCCGTCGAACAGCTCGGCCCGCTGCACCACCTGATTGTTCAGGATGGTGCCGTTGCGGCTCTCAGCGTCGACGATGAAGTAGGCATCGCCTTCAGCGACGATCTTCGCGTGCACCTTCGACACGCCCGGCTCATTCGGCAGGTGCAAGTCGCACCCGTCCTGGCGGCCGATGATGAAGGTGCCGGCCGACAGCTTCCAGCTCTGCCCGACGACGGAGCCTTGCAGGCAATTCAGCTGGCCCGAGACCACCTGAGGAAGCTGAAAGACAACAGTACGGTCGTTGCTCATTCTTCAGCCTCACCTGCCGTGTCGGCCGCTGGTGCTTCCGTCGAGGGCGCAGCCGCCGCGTCGTTGGACGTGGAGTCGGTGGCGGGGGCAGAGTCGCCCTCGGCCGGAGCGGCCTCGCCTCCCTCGCCGGCAGCGTCGTCGACGATGACGAATTCCACCCGACGGTTTTTGGCGCGTCCTTCTTCGGTGTCGTTGTCGGCCAACGGACGGTCGAAGCCGTACCCCACAGCCACCAGGCGGTCTTTGCCGACGCCTTTGGCGACGAGGTACTCCATCACGGCGTTGGCACGCGCCTCAGACAGCTGCTTGTTGTACTTGGCCTCGCCGGTGTTGTCGGTGTGCCCTTCGACGCGGATGGTCGTCAGCTGCGGGTTCGACAAAATGACGTCGACGACGTCGTCGAGAATGAATTCGGCCGCACGCAACAGGCGCGCCTTGTTGTAGGCAAATGGAATGCGGCTGGAGATTTCAATCTTGTCTTTCTTCAGCAGCGAGATGCGTTTCTTCGGCACCTTCTTCAACACGAAGTTGCGGATGGTCTTGCCGTTGGGCTCCACCTTCACCGCCGCCCCCTGTTGCAGGTACCCCTCGGCTTTGATGATGGCTTGGTATTCGCCGGGGGCGAGCTTCACTTCGAAGGCCCCGCCGTCGTCGGCATCGCTCTTGTGCTCCTCGTCGTCGCCGCCCACCAGTTCGACGCTGGCCGCCACCGGCTCATCCTTGGTGTTGGTGATGATGCCCTTGAACTGCCCGTAGCGCGGGTTGGGGGTGAGGCCGATGTCGCTCTTGCCCGTCTTCTTGTTCACGATGGCCACCTCGACGGTGGACGCCTTGAACTCCGGATGGATGACCTTGATCGCATGTTTGCCGACGCTCAACTTGGGCGAGCGGAAGCATCCTTTGTCGTCGACGGCGATGCGCGGCCCTTTGGTGCCGATGAATTCGACGATGGCGTCGTCGACCTGTTTTTGATTCTTCGTCGACGTCACGCAGCCTTCGACGTAGCCATGGGGCGATTCTTTTTCGCGCACTTCCACTTGGGTCTGCGCCACGAAGGGGCTGAAGGTGTAGCTCACCGAGAACTGGCCCGCGTAGAAAGGATTGACGGGTTGGCCGTTCACGGCTTGGTCGAGCGATGGGCTGAGGTACCCAGCGGTGCCCAACAACCCGATGTCGAGGCCGATGTCGAAGTGCAAACCGCGCCCGGCCGAGATGCGCACGCCGGGCGAGGCGATGACGTGAGGGTCGGCGAAGAAGTTGTAGGCACCGCCCCCGGCACCGAACCCGTCTGGCACCCACATCGACGTTTGCGACCACAGTTCGAAGTAGGGCGTGACGAAAGGCAGCAGCACTTCAAAGCCGACACCGGCGGTGAGTTGGTCGTAGAACCACTGGTCTTGGGTCAGCGCCTGCAGGTGCTGGTCGAAGTCGTTGAAGTAATACTTCTCGTTGTCGGTGAAGCGCGCGGCCTGAAAGACGTAGCCCACGTTGACGTGCGCGCGAAACGGAATGTCGTACGCGCTGTACAAGTCGACCGTCGTCAAAAAGGTCATCGCCGCCGACATGTTGAATGGGTCTGGCGCGACATCGTTGGCCTCAGGCGGGAACGCCAAGCGCAAGTCGGCGCCGATGGACACCGGCGCAAACTCATAGCCAACCTTGATGGACGGAATGAGGTCGCCCGACGTGAACTGCACCGCGTCGGCTTCAGAGTTGGAGTTGGTGGCGAAGCGGGTGGCAAAACCAAGCTCGACAATGTCGAGGATGCTCACGCCAAACGTCCCGGTGCCGCCCGCGAAGGTGTTCTCGTCGGCGCCGGCACCGATGAAGTCGGGCAAGTAGAAGGTTTTGAGGTGCACCCCAAGGTCGAAGTAGCCGCTTTTGTCGGCTTTGGCCGACGTAATGCGCTTGATGCCGGTTTGGCCATAGATGTTGGGCGAGCGCTCTGCCACCCACGGGTTTTTCCAGCCGGGGTCGATGCCCCGTGCGCCGACGACGACGCCTTCTTTGGCGCGGGGGTCGTCTGCAGCCAGAAGGCGTTCGGCTTGCTCTTCGTCTGACAGCTCCGACACGTCGGCGTCGGCGCTGGTGGCCGTCTCCGCCGGCGCGGCCTCTTGAGCAGCCGCAGAGAAGGCCAGCGTTGTGGCCGCAGCAAGGAGCCAAGCCGAAACGAAAGAAGCAGGAGGACGTCGCATGCGGAAACCCAAAAAACCAGGTGCCAAGCGGGGATGCCGCCGGATGCGCCAGAGTTTCGCTTTGCTGTGCTCGGGTCAAGTTTGGCGCCTTCTGGGGGTGGGAGAAGGTGGGCGCCCATTCTCAGTTTGCCGACGGCAGAAATGAAACTGGGCGCCCATTCTCACTTCGACAACAACAGAAATGAAACTGGGCGCCCATTCTCACTTCGACAACAGCAGAAGTGAACATGGGCGCCCATTCTCAGTTTGACGACGGCAAAAATGAAACTGGGCGCCCACCCGCCTGCCCCACCCCAACGAAAACGTGACCCGTCGTCCACCGCGAAGCCCTCTTCGCAGTCGCCGCCGGATGCCAGCTTTTGCGCCAATGGGGGGTTGCATCCGACGCTGTCTGCGACCATTGCATGCCTGAAATTCGGCCGCAGTTGTGAATGGCCGACGTGAGGACGGCACATGATTCCTGTGGATCTCAAAGGCAAAGTCGCGCTGGTCACCGGCGTGGCAGACAACGTTGGATTCGGCTGGCACATCGCCACCAAGCTGCAAGAGGCCGGCGCCGACGTCATCTTGGCCAGCCACCCCCGCGTGGTGGGCATCGTCGAGCGCTTCTTGAGTGGCAAGAAATACGCAGAGAGCCGTCAGTTGGGCAACGGCGAAGAGTTCGCCCCCAAAGCCCTGCTCGCTTGCGACGTCGAATTCGACACCGCCGAAGACGTGCCCGACGACGTCAAAGACAAGAAGGGCTACGTCGGCAAAGACGTGTCCATCGCCGGCTGCCTCGAAGAGGTGAAAAAGCTGACGCCCCACCTCGACATCGTCATCCACTCCGTCGGATTCTCGCCCGAGATCACCATCGGCCACGACAAAGTGTCGCGCGCCGCCTACCTCAAGACGCTGTCCATCTCGTCGTACTCCTTGGTGTCGCTCAGCCGCGCTTGCCGCCCCCTCATGGAGGGCCGCAACGGCAGCATCGTCGGCCTCAGCTTCTTCGCCGCCAACAAGGTGTACCCCGAGTACGGCGGGGGCATGGGCACGGCCAAGGCCGCACTCGAGTCCGACGCCCGCAACCTCGCCTGGTTCTTCGGCAAAGAAGGCCACCGGGTGAACATCGTCTCGCCGGGCCCCTACGGCTCGCGCGCCGCCAAGAGCATCGGCGACATCGACAAGATGGTGCGCATCTCGTCGCACCGCTCGCCCATCGAGCGCGGCATCACCGCCGACGAGGTCGCCAATGCCACGTTGTTCATGTGCAGCGACTACTCCAAGGGCATCACCGGCCAATGCCTGTACGTCGACAACGGCTACAACATCATGGGCGCCGTCGAAGACCCGCCATACCCGGCAGCGGAGAGCTGAGCGCACGTCCGCTCCAAACCGCAAAGCCCGGCCTCGTGCCGGGCTTTTTCGTGCCGTTCGACCTCCACCAAACGAAAACGCCCGCACAACTGCGGGCGTTTTTGAGGACGGGCGTCGTCGACGTCAGCCGTCTTTGCGCAGCTTGTCGAGGCGCTTTTTGTAGATGTCCATGCGCGGCTTGGCTTTGCGGCCTTGCGCTTTGGCGGCGTCAAAGGCCTTCACGTAGGCGTGGATGACGACGTCAACCGGCGCGTTCTTCTTCTCCCACAACGAGGCAGCCTTCACGAAGCTGCTCTCGGCAGCGGCCGCGTCTTTGCCGTCGAGGCTGAGCTCGGCCATGGCGAAGTGCAGCTCGGGCCATTCGGCGCCGTTGGCGCTGGCCTTGAAGGCCTCTTGGTATTTCTTGATGGCGTCGTCGCCTTTTTTGGCAGCTTGCAGGGAGCGCGCCTCGGCGAACAGCGCGATGTCGCGGCCGTCGCCGAGTTCTTTGACGGCTTTTTTGGCCATCTCGTCGGCCTTTTTGGCGTCGCCGATTTGCGCGTAGGCCACCGACAGCGCGGGCAGCACCAGCTGGTTCTCCGGAGCCGTCTTGTGCAGGTTCTCGAGGTACTTCACGCCCTCTTTGCCTTTGCCGATGGTGTGCAGGCTGAAGAACGCGGTCTGGGCGTGGGTCAGCGAGGTGGGCACGGCCTTGAGCAGAGCGTCGAAGGCTTGGATGGCGTCTTTCGACTTCTTGCGGCGCACGAAGATGCGGCCGCGCAGGGCCATGGCGTCGTACATGCGCTCGTTTTCTTTGAGCGCTTTGTCGGCGGTTTGCATGGCTTTTTTGAGGTTGCCTTCGCTGTAGTACGACTCGGCCACGGCGTAGGTGAGCAGAGCGGAGATGCGCGGGGTGTTGCCCTCGAGTTGGTTGCGCACTTCTTTGGCCTCAGGCACGCGGATGTACTTGGGCTTCTTGCTGCGGCGCAGAGCCGACAGGCGCACGTTGCGGGCGAGCATGCCGACGTGGCCGGCGTTCATGGTCGACGCTTTTTTGTACGACTGCTGGGCGGCGCCGTATTTGCCTTGGGCGACGAACGCGTCGCCGTGCACCAACGGCAGGCGGATGAGGTTCGACGACACCTTCATCCCGATTTCAGCCGCTTGTTGCGCTTCTTCAGGCTTGCCTTGCATGAGCTTGGCTTCAGCCACGGCGTGCATGAGCTTGCCGAGGTCGCCGAACTTCTTGCGGAACTCCTCGAGCAGGTTTTCAGCTTCGACCGCTTGGCCTTGGGCCAGCAGCAAGTAGGCCTCGGCCACGTAGCGCGACTCTTTTTTGAGGTCTTTGTCTTTGGCGAGCTGCACGTACTCTTGCGCCACGGCTTGCATGTCGGCCATGCCGTACTCGTAGTAGAGCAATGCCGCGATCTCAGCGAGCTCGGCGATGATGCGGGGGTCTTCTTTGTGCTTGCCGGTTTCTTCAAACTTCGCACGGGCCTCGAGGAGCTTTTTGGGGCTCTCGGTGCGGGCGGCGACGCGGGCTTCTTTGGTCAAGGCGGCGACGCGCTTCTTCTCGTCGACGTTGCCTTTGTAAAAGAACAGGCCGCCGCCAGCGAGGGCCGCCACGAGAATGATTTGCACGAATGCGCTGCCGGCGCCTTCGCGTTTCTCGCCAGCTTGGTATCCGGTGGGGGTCTCGCTCATGTCCGAAGCTCCTAAAACTTGGGCCGAAAAGTCTGTGAATCAGATGGCCTTGTTCGCGTGCAAACGACGTGTGGGGTTCATTTGCGGCGATCCCAACACCTTGAGCGTCAAGGTGCCTCCGTCGCGCGAGTTGCCTGTGCACAGGCCAGGTGTCAATGCCCGTCCCGCCCGACAGAGGGCGCAACCGACAAAGGGAGGATGCTGGGCCTCCGCCCTCGACGACGCATGACACCAGCAGACCCCAAACCCGAAGCGTTTGTTCCACCGGATGCCGCGACCAATGGCCGAGCGAGGGTCAGCTGGAGGTGTGCCCCCGCTGCGCTCCCTGACGTGCGTCGTACGACAGCTGGATGAGCTTTTTGAGCGCGTCCTCGTCGACGTCCTCGAGCTTCTTGATGTAGAGGCAGCACTTGCCGATCTTGTGTTTGCCCAAGTCGGCCAGCAGGTCTTTGTGGTCTTCAAATCCGTCGAGGAGATAGACCGTCAGCGCCTGTTTGCGGGGCGACAGCCCCACCGGAAACCACTCCCCCTCCCGCCCAGAGGCGTAGGTGTAGCGGTAGCTGCCAAATCCAATGATGGCTTTGCCCCACATGGCGGGTGGCTCGCCGGTGACGTCCTGCATCCACCTGCACACCGTCTCGGCGTCTTGACGTCGCTTGTCGTCGGCGACGTCGGCCAAGAAGGCGTCGACGCTGGCGTCGTTCTTTTGCGTCTTCAATCCGGCCATGTGGGCCTCCGCTCCCCTGCAGGGGTGGCAGGTGGAGCGCGAGTGTGCCTCAGGAGAGGGCCGTTGCCTACCGGGTCAGACGCGCGTGGGCGCACCCCACTTGCCGGTGTCGGGCGTGGCCAACATGCGCTTCACGTTCTGGCGAAACTGCAGCGGAGCGCAGTCAAACACGCGCCTGAAGTCGCGGCAGAAGCCCGACGTCGTCGAATAGCCGAACGAACGGGCGATCTGCACGATGGGCGTGGTGCTCTTGACGACGGCCTCTTTGGCGTGGTGCATGCGGATTTCACGGCGAATCTCGGTGAGACTCTTGCCGGTTTCGCGCTTCACCACCCGCATGAGGTGCCGCTCCGACACATCCAGGGTCTGCGCCAGGTCTTTCACCGAAGGGGGTTTGGCCATGGGCCACATGGTGCGCACGGCCTGCTCCACCCACTGGGCGCCAGGGGTGCGCTGTGTCGATGGACCCAACAAGGCTTGGGTGTACTCCTCTGCCGAGGGGGTGGGGGCCAGGGCCGACGACAGTTGGGGGTCGCTCATGGTTGCTCCTGCTGCGAATGGGGGCCGCGCGGGCGGGGTGACATTGGGGTTTTCGGCATTCGCGGTTCCGGTTTTGCCACTTCTTCGAGAAATTCGCCGCTGTATCCGACTTTTTCCGACAATGTAGGCAAAATTTGCGAGGTGGCAGTCTGCGTATGCGCGGCCCATTTGTTTCGCATCAAAACAAGAAAGGCCGACAGGCCCCTTTTGGATTAGCCAACGACCTAACATAGAGAACGGCAAACCCGCGTGCGCTGGAGCACAGGCCACCTGATTTTCACCGCCCGATTGGCTCAAATTGAGCAGGAATTGGGCGGTTCAGACGGAGTCATCCACAAAACCGCAACAAAAACTGCAACATCGGCTCTATTGCACGTCGATGACGTCGATGTTCGGAATGCACACAGATGTGTCGTAGGTCGACGTCCACACCACCAGATCCCCCGTCCAATTCCCCACGCGGGCGGCTTCGACGGTGAATTCCACGGCCAAGGCGTGTCCGGCCGGAATCTCGATGCCAAACACCATGGTCACCTGCCGGTGGTCGTCGCGCCGCACCTCGGGCTCGGGCGTGACCTTCTGCAGGCGAAACCCGTCGGCAAAGCGGCGCTCCAAGTTCAAACTGTCGAACACCACGGGCTCTTCATGGTCGTTGCGCACCAACAAGGTGTACGTCGCCACCTGCCCTCGGCCGATGGGGTCGGGCCCCCCGAACTTCAGACACAGCCGACGCTCCTCGGCGTCGTCGGCCTCGTCGGGCGTGGCTTGGGGCGCATCCGCCGACGACTGCGGCTTCAGCCGCTCCATCTCGATGCGAAACACGACCATCTGCACCAGCGAGGTGAACGCGTCGGTTTGCGTCTCGTTGAAGTCGAGGGCGGTGGCCACGTCGGCGGTGTGGGCCTCGCCGCGAAACACCTGCAGAAGGCTGTCGCGCAGCACCTCCTCGCCGATGGCGAAGGCCGCGCGCGCGTAGGCGCGCTGGTTGGTGAGCAGACTTCCCCGACGCTCCAGCTCCCCACAGAACCGACGCTGGCTCACGAGCAAGGCCCCCTGGGCTTGCACGTCGTCGAGGAGCCGGCGCAACACGTCGTCGTCTGCGCTGTCGTCGTCGTCGATGAACGCTTGCACGCTGTTGTCGATGTCGTCGACCACGGCGATGAATCCGTCGAACAACGACCGCAACATGCCGACGGCGAGCTCGACGTTGTCGAGGGGGTTTTGCTCTGACAGCTGTTCGCGCACCAAGGTGACGAGGTCGTCGCCGTCGTTGCATCCCAGCTGGGCGGCACCGATGAACGAGTCGTTGGCCTCGGTGCCCGTGGGCATGCGCTCCAACAGGGGAGGCGTCCAGTCGTCGAGGAGCTGGTGCATGTCGCGTCGGGCTTCGACGAGGTTCTCCAGCAGATCCAGCGCTTCACGGCACAGCTCGCGGGCGCCGGCCTCGGCGGGGTCATCGCTGGATGGGTGGTCGGTGCTCATGGCCCCGGTGCTCCTCGTGCGGCAGTGCCACAGCCTCGCCTGACAGCCAGATGAGGTTGAGGCATTGTGGCGTCATCTGCCCAAGGTCGCAAAAACCTTTCTGCCGACCCGCCCGCCCCTGGAGGCCTCCATGTGTGCCCGCACCTACGTCAAAACCCAAGCGAGCGTCCTCGCGCAGCTGTTCTCGGCCACGACGGCGGGCGACATCCCCACGTCGTACAACATCGCGCCCACCGACCCCATCCCGGTGGTGCGCCTGCGCCCCAAGTCTGGCGAACGGGAGCTGGTGACGACGAGGTGGGGGCTCGTGCCGCCGTGGAGCAAAGACATCAAAGGCGCCGCCCGGTGCATCAACGCCCGCGCCGAAACCGTGCATGAAAAGCCCAGCTTTCGCTCCGCCTTTCGCAAGCGTCGCTGCTTGGTCGTCGTCGATGGCTTTTTCGAATGGCGCAAAGAAGGCAAAAAGCGCATCCCCTTTGCCATCCACCGCCCCGACGACCAGCCGCTGGCATTTGCCGGCTTGTGGGAACTGTGGCGCGGCGGGCCGAACGTCGACGACAGCGACATCCGCCACCGCTCGTCGACCATCATCACCTGCGCCGCCAACGCCGACATGGAGAACCTGCACGATCGCATGCCGGTGATCCTCGACGACGACGCCCAACAGTTGTGGATGAGCGACACCGCCGACGAACCCGCCCTCCTCGACCTCTTGCAGCCCGCCCAGGCCGGCAGCGTCGAGCTTTTTGAAGTCGACCCCGCAGTCAACAACGTCCGCGCCGAAGGTGCGCAGCTCATTCAGCCGGTGCAACGGCTGCTGTAGACACAAAAATGCCCCACCGAAGTAGGGCTTTGTCGAAGTGGGACGTTGTCGACATGGAGGCACAAGCGACGCCTCAGTCGGTGATGTCGCTCTGGTCGAGCACCTCGCCGGTGCGGCGGTCCATGGCGATGTTCAAGCTGAGGCCCTGGCCGGTGACGTCGGAGCTGAACGAGAAGCTGAAGGTCTCGATGTCGTCTTCAGAGATGGGACGTCCGTCGCGATCGAGGAAGGGGTCGTCGGGGTAGCGGTCGCTGATCCAATCGCCGAACCACTCGTCGGGCGCGTCGACGTAGCCGCCGTCGTAGTCTTTGAGCGCTTGCGAATGGGCGTCTTTCGCCGCCTTCTTCTCAGCCGGTGTGCTGGCGTAGCTCAACTCGTCGGCGAGCATGTCGTCGTGCACCTCGGTGTAAATCTCTTTGCACACCGCGTCGCGGGCCTTTTTGAAGTCGCCCCTCGACAGGGGCGCTGGGCCCGAGCCGGTGACGCCCGCCTTGTGCGCAGCCGCGAAGAATGCGCCCACCTTGGCGACCTCGATGTTGGCTTGGCCGAGGTTGTTGAGGATGAGGGCCCGCTCGTCTTTGGAGGTGCGGCTGGCGTTGCCCACGAACACATAGTCGACGTTGGGGCTCACCTTGCGGGCGACTTTGCCGCCCATGGCTTCGACCCAGCCTTTGGCCTTTTGGGAGTCGGGCACGGCGGTGAGCACCACGGTTTTGCCGCTGAGGTCGGTGGGCACGTTGACGTCGGTTTTGATGTGCTGCCCCATCAACGTCGCCGTGAACATGAACATGCGGAACTGGTCGTCGCTGAGGCCGAGCGACTTGGCGTCTTTCTTGTCGACGACGCGATCGAGGTTGACGTCGAGGCGCTCCAACGCCGAACGCACTTGGGGGTCGCGCACTTCAGACAGCTTCAACGTGGTGGGCACAGCGTCGAGGCCGATGCCGGCGCGAATGCCGAGGGCGCTGTTGGGCGAAGCGGCGGTGTTGTTGACGGTGGTGGGCACGTCGAGGCGCGGCGGAGGCTCGCCGAACATCTTGGCGTACTCCTTGTTGAACGCGCGCAGGCCGGCCTTGGAGAACTTGCCGTCGAACTTGCCCTCCATGAGCTCGTCGCGAATCTTCACCAGCTGGGATTTGGAGGCCCCGCTTTGCACCAGCTTCTTGGCTTCGGCGGCGGAGACGACGTCGGACGGGCCGCGCGACAGGTAAGAGTTGCTGACTTGGTTGCGGAGGTCGCTGATGCGCATCGGAGGCTCCTGAGGGTGAGGATCGGGATCGAGGGCCAAGCCTTGCTTGGCCTTGTGCGTATCCCTGGGATCAATGCGGGTGGGCCCAAGGGTAGAGGGCTTCTTCATGCGTCTACAAACCGCTGTGGGCGTTTGGCGGTGACATCTGGGTGGCAGGATCTGGGTGGCGGGAGCTCACCGCAGTGTGCCCCCTCAGCGAACAGGCACCTCCCGCTGGGGGACATCCACCACCCCTTGTTGGGCGTGTTGGCGCAACCAGCTGGCCAAATCGGCGCGGGTGCCCACCTCCCAGAAGGCGTCCATCACCGCCCGCACCCGTGGCACCGTGCGCAACGCCTTCAGCGTCACCAGATACCAAGGCACGGTGGCGTCTTTGAGGTCGCCCTCGAGCTGGGGCACGCGCTGCAAGCCCAACAGCTCCCCCTGCACCCGCGGCAGAACCATTGCGCCCATGCCTTGGCGCACGGCTTCGCGCAGCACCAAGAAGCTGTTCGACACCAGCGCCGCCGGACGCGTCCCCCGCTGGCGCTCCACCCACTGCGCGATGGGCATGTGCAACAGCTCCTCGGCGTACTGCACCCATGGCACGTCTGCCGGCTGCGCGTCGGGGGCGACTTCTGCGGCACGCTGGGGCGACATGAACACCCCGAGGGGCAAGTCGGGGAACCGCTTGAACACCAACGCCTGGTGATGCGGCCGCACCGAACGAACGGCGATGTCGGCCTCGCGTTGCACCAAGTCGACGGTGCGGTTCGAGGCCAGCACCTCGACGACGAGACCAGGATGACGCTCGCGCAGCCACCGCACCACGGGCGGCGCAAAGTCGACAGCGGGCCCTGGCGGCAGCGCCACCCGCACGCGGCCGGTGACGTCGGCCTCGAGGCCCTCCAGCGACGACACCGCCGCCTGCGCTTCGGCCACCATGGCTTCGGCGTGGGGCAACAGGGTCTGGGCTGCCGCCGTCAACGTCAGCCCATCGCGGTGGCGGTCGAAGAGCACCTGGCCCACCTCGTCTTCGAGGGTGGCGATGTGCCGCGACACCGTGGCCTGGCCCACGTCGAGGACGGCGGCGGCCGCGGTGAACGAGCCCGCCTGGCAGCAGGTGGCGAAGGTGCGGAGGGTCTCCCAAGAGAGGGGCGACATGATGGCTCCTGGTGCATCCGTATTTGGATGCGTCCTACTCAACATTCACGGATGTCTACGTTTTTCGGATGGATACCATGTTTGCACTTCACACGCCGCTGCGGCGTTCACCCAGGACTCGCCATGACCCGCTTCGCTCTGTTGTCTTCGCTCTTCGTCGTCGTCGTTGCTGCCGTTTCAGGCTGCGCGCTGACGGATCACCCCACCCAACCTGCGCCGCTGACATCGACGGCGATGCCCACCTGGAGCGAGGTGGGCGTGGGCCCCGTCGAGCACGACGCTGTGGTGTCGGCCCGCTGGGCGGTGGAGTTGTCGGGCTTGCTCGACTTGGACTCAGACGCAGCCAAAGCCGCCGGGCTCGTCGACGACAAGACGAACATCGTGCTGCCCGTGCATGTGCTGCGGCACCCCACGGCGGGCACGTTTGTCATCGACACCGGCGTCGACGAGGACTTCGCGTCGGGCGGGGAAGGGCCCGCGTCAGGACTGGTGAAGAGCTACCTCTCGGAGATGAAGGCGGAGCGATCGCTGAAGTCGATTCTCGACGCTGAAGACAAAGTGGCCGGCGTGATTCTCACCCACATGCACCTCGACCACGTCTTGGGATTGCGGGATGTGCCCCACGACGTCCCGGTCTACATGGGGCCGCAAGAAACCCACGCCGAAGATCCCATGCACCTGTTGATGCACGGCACCTACGACGCGCTGCTCGACGGGCGCCCTGCCCTGCAAGAGTTGTCGTTTGCCCCGGCGTCGTCGGCGTCGTCGGCGTCTGGCATCCAAGGCGTCATCGACCTCGTGGGCGACGGCAGCATCTACGTGTTGTGGACGCCCGGGCACACGTCGGGCTCCCTCTCGGTGGTGGCGCGCACCACCGACGGCCCCAAGCTGTTCACCGGCGACACGTCGCACACGTTGTGGGGCTGGGCGCACGGCGTCCCCCCAGGGACGTTCACCGCCGACGGCGCGCAGAACAAGGTCGCCCTCGACGCCCTCAAAGCCGTCTTCGCGCAGTTGCCCCACGGCGAGGTGTTTGTGGGCCACGAACTCGACGGCGAAGACACCGGCGTGCCGCAACCTCGCCTGGCGGCCGCCCAGAGCCGCTGATGTTTGTCGACAGCGACACCGTCGTGCCCCTGCGTGCCGCTCAGCGGCCGGAGGGGCTTTTTGCTTGGAATGCAGCCTGGACCTCAGGCGGTTTCGACGAACACACCCCACATGCGCCCCGGCAGATGGGTTTGCACATTGTCTCTGGTGCGGCATGGTCGCCGTTCGTGCCCGCCCGACGACACGTCAGACGTTGACGCCCGCATCGGGTGCACGCTGAAGCCACCTGAGGTGCCCCGCTTGTCTGCCAAGAATCCGTTGCCCATCCATCAGTCGACCCTCGACAACGGCGCCCGCGTGGTGCTCCTCCCCTCTCGCGGTGCCCCCGTCGTCGCCGTGCAGGTGTGGGTCGACGTTGGCTCCGCCGACGAGAAAGACGGCGAAGGCGGCCTCGCCCACGTGCACGAGCACATGCTGTTCAAGGGCACCGAAAAGCGCGGCGTCGGCGCCATCGCCGCCGAGGTCGAAGCGTCGGGCGGCGACATCAACGCCTGGACGTCGTACGATCAGACCGTCTACCACCTCGTGCTCGCCAGCCGGTTCTTCGAGACGGGGCTCGACATCCTCGCCGACGCCATCTCCAACTCGGCCTTCGACGCCGACGAACTGAGCCGTGAACTCGAGGTCATCCTCGAGGAGATCAAGCGCTCTGAAGACCAACCCCAGAGCCGGGTGAGCCGCGCGTTGTTCGACGCGTCGTTCAAAGAGCACCCCTACAAAAAGCCCGTCATCGGCCACGCCAAAGTCGTCGCAGGCTTCACGCGCGACCAGATCCTCGAGTTCTACAAGACGCACTACCGCAGCGACCGCCTGACCATCGTGTGCGCCGGTGACTTCGACGTCGACGACGCCCAAGCCAAAGTCGAAGCTGCCTTCGGCCACCTGACGCCGTCGGGCACGACGCTGCCGGAGCGCCCCATCGAGCCCCCCCAAGGCGGGCTGCAGGTGCGCGGCCTCACCGACCAAGTCGAAGAAAGCCAGCTGGCCCTCGGCTGGCACGGCCCCAGCGTACGCAACGACGACCTCGCCGCCGTCGACGTGCTGTGCGTGTTGTTTGGGCAAGGGGAGTCGTCACGCCTGGTGCGTCGGGTGAAGCACGAGCAGCGATGCGTCAGCCACATCTACGCCTACGCCTATACGCCGCGCGACGCAGGCCTCGTCGTCGTCGGCGCGTCGTTGCGGCACGACCAATTGCACATGGCGCTCGACGAAGTCGCCCAACTCGTGCACCAGCTGTGCACCGAAGACGTCTCTGACGACGAGCTCGCCAAGGCCAAAGCCATGTTGCGCGCCGAAGAGGTCTACCAACGCGAAACCGTCGAGGGGCTCGCCCGTCGCACCGGCTATTGGGCCACGACGTGTGGCGACGCCGGACACGAGACGGTGTACGAGCAACAGGTGCAAGCCATCACCACCGACGACATCCGTCGAGTGGCGCAGAAATACCTGCGCCTCGACGAGCTGACCTGCGTGGTGTTGGTGCCCGAAAAAGAGAAAGACCTCATCGCCGAAGCCAAGCTGCACCCGCTGGTGCACGATGCCTTTGCCAAAGAGCGCGAAGTCGTCGAGGCCCCTGCCGTCGACACCCGCCCCCGGCGCAGCCTGTCGACGTTGTTGGACGGCGGGCGCCTCATCGTCGAAAGCGACAGCACCAACCCCATCGTCACCACCCGGCTGTGTTGGTTGGGGGGGCTGCGAGGTGAAAGCCCAGAGACCGCCGGCTACCACCACCTGATGAGCGAGATGCTCACCCGCGGCACGGCGCTCAAGACCGCCGAAGACATCGCCCACCGCATCGACTCCATGGCCGGGTCCATCGACGCCTTCAGCGGACGCAACTCCTTCGGCATGCGCGCGTCGTTTCTCAAAGAGAACTTCGCCGAGGGCTTTGAGCTGCTCACCGAATGCCTGCGCTCGCCGTCGTTCGACGAAGAAGAGCTGGAGCGCACCAAGGAGCTGGTGCTTGAAGACCTGCGCACCCGTGCCGACAACCCCGCCGGACTGTGCTTCGACCTCTTCAACAAAGCCATGTGGGACGCTCACCCCTATCGCGAGGATGTGCTCGGCACCGCCGACAGCATTCGCAACGTCACCCGCCAACAGCTCACCGAGTTCTACCTGCAGCGCATCTCCCCGCCCCTCGGCGTGATGTCCATGGTGGGCGACATCGAGTTCGCCGACGCCATCGCCTTGGCGTCGCCCGCGTTGCGCACCAACGACCTCGAAAGCATGCTGCCCAAGCACTGGGCGCCCGCCGAAGAAGAGCCCATCGACAGCGTGCGCGTCGCCCGCCGCACCCGCGACCGCGCACAAGCACACATGATCGTTGGCGCCCGCGGCCTCAAACTCACCGACGACCGACGCCACACCCTCGAGGTGCTGTGCGCCATCTTGTCGGGCCAAGGCGGACGCCTCTTTCTCGAGCTCCGCGACAAACAAAGCCTCTGCTACTCGGTGTCGGCGTTCTCCGTCGAGGGCATCGAGCCCGGCAGCTTCTCCGTGTACATGGGCACCAGCCCCGACAAGGTCGACCAAGCCCTCGTCGGCATCGACAACCTCCTCGACCAGCTGATGCAAGACGGCATCACCGACAAAGAGCTCGCCCGCGCCCAGCGCTACCTCGTCGGCACGCACGACATCGGGCTGCAACGGCTGGGCGCGCGCGCCAACGTCATGAGCTTCAACGCGCTTTACGGCCTCGGCTTCGCCGCCCACCTCGACTACGCCGAGCACATCGACAACGTGACGTGCGAAAGCGTGCGCGAGCTGGCGTGCGAGATGTTGGCCCCGCAGCGACGGGTGATGGCCGTGGTCGGCCCCGAAGGCACCGGAGGCCCTGAAGCCAACTGCAACCCCAAAGGCGTCGCTGGCGACTGAGCACAGCAGCGGCGGTGTGCTCTGCCGACGTCAGCGGGTGCTGGCCTCGTCGCAGGTGTCGCACTGGCGCAACGCCTTGAGCCGGTGTTGCGCGAGCGACCAAGCCGACAACTCCGGCAGCTCGGTCGGCTTCTTCACCTGCAGGTAGGCGTCTTTGGCGGCGCGGAGCAGGCCCAGCCGCTCGGCGACACGGCCGAGAATGTAATGGTCTTCAGGACGCAACGCCCCCAGAGCCCGGGCGTCGACGCTTTTGGCGAGCACCTCGAGCGCTTCTTCATGACGCCCACTCTCCGCGAACAGCGTCGCCAACGTGCGCAGGTGTTCTGACGACGAGAAGTCGGTCATGGCGTTGGCCATCAACGCGTTGCCGATGGCGTCGTCGAGACCGCCGCTCGACTTGAGAAACAGACGGTTCCAAGCGAGCGCGTTCAGCCGTGCTGGGTTTTTGCCTTGGCGTTGGGTCAGGCGCCGCAACAACGCTTGCCCGGCGGCGATGTCGCCGCGGTGCAACGACGCTTGCGCCAGGCGCTCCATGGCCTCGGCGTCGCCGACGTGTTCGGCCAGTCGCAGCTGCGCCATCTGTTCGACGCGGTCGACCTCGCCTCGCGACAGCAGGCGCTCGGTGTCGACGTGAAAGCCGGCACTGTGCAGGTCGATGTCGCCGTCAGACATCGCTTGCCACAGCAGCCAATCGCGGATTTCTGCGTCGAAGGCGTCGATGCGCACCTGCAGTCCGGCGCGGTGCTTCAAAGCCACCACCTGCAAGGCCGAGCGCTGTTTGCTCGACGTCACCAACTCCGCAGGCGGCTTTGGCGCTTCAGACAACCAAAAGGCCACAGCGTGGTCGTCGCCGCGGGTGACAGCGCGCAAGGCATGGCGTGCCACAAAGGCGTCGGCCTCTGGGCCCGGCGGCAACAGACGCACACCGTCGTCGTCGTCGACCACCCACCATGCACCGCCGACACCGACGACAGGCTCGTCGGGCGTCAAGCGGCTCACGCGGCGGGCGCCGTCTGGGGTGTGGTGCTCGACGTGCACGTCCATCTGGCAGACGGTGGTGTCGCGAATGAACGGCAGGCTCAGCCCTTCTTCGTCGGCGAAGGCCATGAAGCGGTCGGCCTTGTCGGCAAAAGACGCCGCACGTCGCGCCGTCAACAGCTGCCCCTCGTGGCGTCGAGCCCGGGCGTCGGCAATGCGCTCGGTCGACAGCGTCTTCGCCACATGCGTCAGCAGCATCCGTTGTTCGCCGCTGGCGTCGCGCAAGCAGTCTTCGGCCGTCGACACCCGGCGCAAACGACGTGAGCGCTGCCGCCACACGCGCTGGTGCTCGACGTCGTCGGTGATCTGCGCCGCGAACACCAGCACGTCGGCCGCAGGGGCGTACAGCCGGGCAGCAGGCAATTCACGCGCCGCGCCCAACAACCAGTTTTGGCGCTCGTCGTCGTCGTGGGTGAGGTGGTCGACGAGGGCCGCCGCCGCAGGGGCCCCCTTGTGGGCGGCGATGGCGGCGATGAGCAACGGCATGCGCCCTTTCGCCTTCGACGACGTCAACACGTCGGTGGCGTCGGCAAAGCGACCGAGGCGCAGCATGGCGCGCGCGAGGTGCACGTCGAAGGCCTCGTCGTCGGTGCGCTCCCTGAACCGGGAGAGGTGGGCCACGGCACGCTCGAGGTCGGCGTCGGAGGCCATGGCGCCGCCGAGTGAGCCATGCAGATGCAACAGACCCAGCTGCGCGTCGATGCCCGGATGACGCGGCGCCAGCCGCTGGGCCTCGACGAGGGCATGCTCTGCCGCGGTCTTGTCCATGCCGACGTGCAACAGCCGGCCGAGGTCATCGTGCAACAAGCTCCACCCCAACAACATGTGGGCGCGGGCGCGCTGTGGTGCCGCGTCGACGGCCTGTCGTGCAGCTTGCTTGGCGGCGGCGCCGAGGCCGACCTGCAGCAACGCCGTCGCCAGGCGCTCGTGGTGTGCGGCGTGCCACGGTTCGCGGTCGGCGCTGGCTTGCAGCAAGGCAATGGCGTCGACGAGTTGCCCGTCGCGCAAGGCGACGGCAGCGTCGTGGCGGTAGCTCACGCGCACGCGGCTCGCCTGCCGAAAGTCACGCAACACGTCGGCAAATGCTGTGGCGCGGCTGGCCGAGAAACGGCCCTCGCCGGTGTGCACCACGTAGCGCACCTCAAGAAGGTCGTCGTCGACGAGGCGCACGTCGCGCGCGACATAGGCGTCTGACAGTTGCTTGCGCATCCCCCGTGGGAGGGGGCCAAAGCGGTAGCCCGGCGGCAGGTGCAGACGCACGACCACTTCGGCGTGGTGCGGTTCGCGCAGCCACAACGGCAGCGCACGTGGGGCATCGGCCTCGACGACAAAACGCGGCAAGAACCCCCAGCTCATGTCAGGGGCCAGACGCAGACTGCCTTCGACCTCGTCGACGCGGTAGGCCATGGCGTCGTCGGTTTCGAGACGCAGCCAGAAGGGCTCGTCGAAGGCGTGGGCTTGGGGCTGCTCCATGTGCGTCAGCGTCGACGCGCCATAGGTGCGCTTCACGTAGGCGGTGAAGTTTTGCTCGAGGGCGGCGTCTTCGCGCGACGCAAAAAACTGCCGCAACGCATGGGCGATGGTGCCTTCGGCGCGGGTGGTCTCGAGCACCTGCGCCGGCGCCTGGTCTTGCAGGTGGATCTCCCGCACTTCGACGTAGCGGTTGGTGTCGGCCGCCCGACGGGTGATGGTGCGCAAGCGCTGAGTGTCATCGGCCGCGACGAGGGCGCGGCGGCCTTGGAGGTTGGCGGGCACGTCGACGGCACCGCTGACGACGTAGGTGGGGTCGATCCACCAGTCCGCCTGCCCCTCTTCGCCACGCACAAAGACGATGGCGTGGTTGAACAGACCCACCCCGGGGAGATGGGGAGGCACCTCGGGATCCGGCGCCGTGCGCAGCAGCGCCACGTGGGCGTCGACGTCGAGCGCGCGCAACGCTTCCACCAGCAGGGTGCTCTGGTCTTTGCAGTCGCCCAGGCCACGCTGCAGGATCTGCTGCGTCGAATGCGGCAACACCGCCGCCTCGCCCAGCTCCAACCCGGTGTACTTCACCCGTCGACGCAACCGCAGCAGCAGGGTCTCCACCACCTGTTTGCGCTTGTCGACGCTCGCGCCTTTCAGCGACGAAAACCCAGACACCAGTGGCGAGCTGCCGTCGGTGGCCAGCGCGTCGTCGACGAACGCGGCGTAGGCGCGGGCGATGTGGTTCCAGCTCTTGCCCGTCGAGAACGCCACGAACGACGTGCGCGGCTGATGGGCAGGCGCCATGGGCTCCAACGCGGGCGGTGCAGGCGGATGCTCGACGTCAAAGACGCGCACCACGCGTCCGTCTTGGCGGTGCAATGTGGGCTGCAGGTTCAGACCCCGCACCGAGAAGCGAAACGGAAAGGCTTGTGGCACGTCGAGCGACACCCGCACCCGTCGGGTGGGAAGCGTGCGGCTGAGCAGTGCCTTTTGCACCGTGCCGGCAGCGAAATACGGCCGCCACTCGGCCATCTCGGTGACCACTTCGACGACAGTGCCGGGCACGAAGCGGGGCAACATGGCCACCACCTGGCGTCGGTCGGTGATGAGGGCGCCCTCTTCGGACAGGCCGCCGACGTCTTTCACGTCGGACGCGCGCAGCCAGTGCACCTTGCCACTGGGGTGAATGACGCGCGCGCGGATGATGGGTTTCTTCTCGAACCACGGCGCGTAGGGCGCTGCCATGCTGCGCAACGGCTCTGCGCCTGCGGGATGGCGCACGACGAACACCCGGCGAAACTGGCTGGCGTGGGCGCCCTCGTCGTCAAAGCGGTAGTGCACATCGTCGAGGAGGATTTCGACGGGAGCGGTGACGTCACCACGAGCAGGCGGCTGGGCGGCGTACTGCAGAAGGTCGGCGGCCGCCGACGCGAAAGGAATGTCCAAGTCGACCGGCGCCTTGGTCGCCGAAGACGAGGCTGTCGACGTGGAGGGACTCGACGTAGAGGGTGTCGACGTGGAGGGTGCAGCCATCGATGCGGCGGCTGCGACCAAGGTGCACACCATCATCCAAGCCAGGTGCGTGCGCAGCCGGCTGCGTCGTCGCTGGAGAATGGCCAGCGGCGACGAGGACAAAGCCTGCGAGAAAGGCGGACGAGGCGTCATACGTGCTCCCCTGGCGAACTCCTGTGCGGCCGTGCGACCACTCCCTTTTGTTCATCGGCCCCATCCGGGCCGCGGTTGAGGTGCGCCGGAGCCTCAGCAGGGCTCCGCACGCATGTCTGACCCCCTCCAGCAGAAAAAGTTGCTCCCTCCTGCACGGGGCCGACGGCGAGGTGCGACGTGTGTGTGGCAAGACGGTCTCGCAGTTGTCGTCGAGAACGGTCTGTCGCCGCCGCACGTGCATCGGCGTCTTTGGATTGTCCCATCCCCGACGACAAATGCAGGGACTTCGGTGGATCTGACGCAAATCAACGCTGAATTCGGCGTGGATCCCCCCAAAACGGCGCACTTCGCTGTCGGTGCATGTGGGTGGGGGCCGCCCGTGCACCCACCTGCTGCGTCCAAATGCCGCTGCCGACGACGACGCATTCGCCCTTGGGCCCCCCGGCCCAAGACGCTAGACCTCGCGCAGGAGTGATTCATGACCGAGCCTCACATCGACGACGACAAGAACTCTTGGGAGGGCAAGCCCTTCTACAAAAACCCCTTCGTCATCGCCTTCGTGTTGGGGGCGCTGGCCCTGACGTTGATGCGCCCCCTCAGCTTGCTGTTTCTCGACGCTCCCGACCCGTTGGTGCATGTGCAGCCGTGGAGCATGACCGGTGACGACGACAAACCCTTCGGCACCGAGCAGTTGAAGGGCAAGGTGTGGCTCGCCAACTTCATCTTCACCCGGTGCCCCACGCAGTGCCCCAAGCTCACCCAGGTCATGCAAAAGGCGGTCACCAACCTCGACCACCACGGCGACAACATGCACTTCGTGTCGTTCACCGTCGACCCGACCTACGACAAGCCGCCGGTGTTTCAAGCCTACAAAGAGAAATTCAACATCTCGTCGTCGAGGTGGACGTTTGTCACCGGCAGCGAGAAAGACATGCACGACCTTTTGCAGGGGCAACTGAAGTTGTTTGTCGGCGAGAAAAAGCCCGTCAACGCCGAGGAGGGCACGCCACTGCCCGACGCCGAACAAGCCAAGCCGCCGCGCGACCAACTCTTCGACATCGCCCACAGTGGACGGCTGGCGTTGTTCGACCAAAACGGCGACCTGCGCGGATTGTTCACCGCCGACGACGCTGGCCTCGCCGCCATGGGCAACGCCGCCAAACTGTTGGTGCTCAAGGGCCCCAATCCGTAGCCCCCAACCCACAGCGGGTGACGTCGACCTCGGCGTCTACGACTCTTTCGAACGCGGATGCGCGGCGTCGTACACCTGGGTCAGACGCGCCAGGTTGACGTGGGTGTAGCGCTGGGTGGTGCCCAACGAGGCGTGGCCCAACAGCTCTTGAATCCCTCTGAGGTCGGCGCCGCCCTCGAGGAGGTGGGTGGCAAACGCGTGCCGCATCTTGTGAGGATGCACCCGCCCCCGCACCCCCAGCTGTGCCCCGCGCTCGGCCATGGCTTTGCGCAACACCGCGTCGTTGACGCGCTTGCCGCGCACGCCGAGAAACAGCGCTTGCTCGTCGTCAGCGGCCTTTTCGGCCAGCTCTGGACGCACCTCGCGCAGATACACCTGCAAGGCTTCGCCGCAGGTCTTGTGAAACGGCACCATGCGTTCTTTGCGGCCCTTGCCGATGACGCGCAGCCACCCGTCGTTCATCTGCACGTCGGCAACGTCGAGCGACACCAGCTCGCTGATGCGCAAGCCGGTGGCGTAGAGCAGCTCGAGGATCACCAGGTCACGACGTTGCGCAGCCGACAACTCGCCGTCGACGGGCTGCGCTTCACACAACGCTTGGGCTTCTTCGACGCTGACGCTCCTCGACAACGACTTCGGCCGCTTGGGGGAGTCGAGCCCGTCGGCCGGGTTGTGCGTCATGTGCCCGCGCTTGTTGGCCCACTTCACGAACGAGCGGATGGCCGACAACTTGCGCAGCATCGTGGTGGTGGCGTCTTTCGCCTTGTGACGGTCGTTGAGGTACGCCCGCAGGTGAAACGTGGTCAGCGTGTCGACGTTGGCCACCACTTTGGGGGCTTTGTCGTCGAGAAACGCGAGCAGCTGCCCCAGGTCGCGTCCGTAGTTGGCGACGGTGTGGGGCGAGCGACGTCGAACGTGCTCCAAGTCGTGCAAGAAGGCATCCACCAGCGACTGCATGCTCCATTGGCGCACATTCGCCGGCAAAGAGCCAGTTTACGGCTGCGGCTCTGCTGGTGTGTTCACGACGGGCGGGGAGCGCAACATGTGCTTGGCGCGCACCACGCGTCGCGTGACGTCGACGTTGCGGTGCAACTTGGCGACGGGATCCCCCAACATGAAGCTCGGCGGTGAAAACGGCATTTGAATGTGCAGGGTGTGCTCCACAAAGACGCCACCTGCGTGGGGGCGCAGCCGCCAGGTGCGCACCATCGACGACGCCGGCCCTTTCTCTTGCGTCCACCGGATGACGACGCTGCCGTCGCTGTGTTTGTCGACGACGGCGGCAAACACCATGGTGATGTTCGGCAGAAACACGGGCGTTTCGCGCACCACTTCGAAGGTGGCGCCGTTGGCGGTTTGGCGCACCACGCGTGCGCTGAGAGCGCCGTCGACGAGCACGTCTGCCTTCGCCCAGTTCGTCAACTGCGACGTGGCTTGTGCTGTGGTGACGTCGAACCACGCCGACCACGTCAGCCGGTTGTTGCCGCCGTCGAGCAGCGCGGTGCCCGTGAACTTCGGCGTCGACACATCGACAGGCTCTGCGGCCATAGACGACAGGCTCCACGACGACGTCGTGAGGCAGAACAGCATGCATCCGATGGCGCGTCTCACATGCACCTCATGGGGTCTGGGGGCGTCGTCCGGCGATGAAGCGACGCACGTGGGACTGCAGCTCCAAAGGCGCGGGCGCCCGACGGGGAGACGCCGACTGCAGCATGCTGATGAGAATGATGGGCCCCAAAAAACTGGCGACCATTTGAAAGGGGTCTTCGTCGGTGTGCAGCCGTCCCTCCTCGACGTAACGACTGCACAGGGCGGCGACATCGCGCATGGTGCTGCGGGGGCCCACCGACGCCTGCCGCAGCTGGGGGTCGCGCGCCATCTCGAACATGATGGTGGCGAAGAGATGCCCGTTCTTGTGCAGCAGGTCGGCGTAGAGGGTCGCGGCTTGAAGAAAGTCGGCCTCCATGTCGCCGGTGTACGCCACGGCGTCGTCGTCGATGGCGAACGCCCGTCGGCGGATGGCGGCGGTGACCAGCTCGGGCTTCGAGCCATATTTGCGAAACAGCGTCGCCTCGTTGACGTCGGCCTCGTCGGCAATGCGACGGGTGGTGGCGCCCGCATAGCCGTGCGTGGTGAGCACGCGAATGACGGCGTCGAACACAGCGGCGTCGGAAATGACTTTCGGCATGAGACGGTCCAGTGCAGTTTGCAAGTACATACTTGCAAATGAATCTGCCGCATGCAAGCATTCACTTGCATTCAGCAGGAGGCCGCATGACAGCGATGGATACGATGGCTCCTTCTCCGGCCCCACGCCCGACAGCCACATGCCCGACCGCTGCGCGCGCCGACAGCCCCGCTTGGGTGCTGCTGTTTGCCGACGTCGAGGAGGGCGACCTGGCCCTGGTGGGCGGCAAGGGGCTGAGCCTAGGCCGCGTCGCCCAGGCCGGGTTGAACGTCCCTGCTGGATTCTGCGTCACCACCCGCGCCTACCTGGCATTTGTCGACGCTGTCGACGGATTCGCCGCCGCCCGCGACGCCCTCGATGGCCTTCGTGCCGACGACGCGACCGCCATTCGCACCGCCGCGGCCCAGATGCGCGCGCTCCTGTTGTCGACGCCACTGCCGGCGAAGTTGCGCGATGACGTCGACAACGCGCTGGCGGCGCTGCCTGCCGCGCGGTCGGTGGCGGTGCGCTCCAGTGCGACGCTTGAAGACCTGCCGGAGGCGTCGTTTGCCGGGCAGCACGACTCGCACCTTGAAATCAGTGGCCTCGACAGCGTCATGCACCACATTCAACTGTGCTTCGCGTCGCTGTTCACCGACCGCGCCGTCGCCTATCGCCGTCGACAAGGCCTGCGCGAAGACGACGCCGCCATGTGCGTGGTGGTGCAAGCCATGGCCGCATCCGACGTCGCCGGCGTGCTGTTCACCGTCGACCCCATCAGCGGGCACCGGGGACATTGCATCGTCGACGCCAGCTACGGCCTCGGCGAAGCCGTGGTGTCGGGCGTGGTCAACCCCGACAACGCCCGCGTGCGCAAAGACGACGGTGCCGTCGTCGACTACGCCATCGGCGACAAGGCCAAAGCCATTCGTCCGCGTGTCGACGGAGGCACCGACGTCGTCGACGTCGACGACGACAGACGCCGCGCACGCGCACTGACCGATGCACAACTGAGCGCCGTCGTCGACGTCGGACGCCGCCTTGAGGCGTTGTATGGCGTGCCGCAAGACGTGGAGTGGGGCATCGAAGACGGCAATGTCGTCGTGCTGCAAAGCCGACCCATCACGTCGCTGTTTCCGCTGCCGTCTCCCCTCCCCGACGACGGACGTCTGCATGCATACATGTGTGCCGGCCACCAGCAGGCGAATCCGGCGGCGTGGAGTCCGTTGGGCATCTCGCTCTTCGGCCTCGTCTTTGCCTTCGGGCAGACGCCACCGTCGACACCCACCCCCGCGGTCTTCAACATCGGGCACCGGCTGTACGTCGACTTCACCGTCTTTTTGCACAAGCTGCCGACGCGGGTGCTCATCCCGCGGGTGCTCATGGCCATCTCCCCCGCCGTCGCCGAACGCATGGTCGCCATCGTCGACCGACCCGACTTCGTGGCGGGTCGACGGCAAAGTCAGCTCCCACGGGCGACGCTGCTGCGCCTCCTGTCGCGCGCGATGCCCCGCGTGATGTGGAAGCTGTTCTTCGCCCGCCCCGAAGACGCCAACGGCGAGTGGGCGACGTTCATGCAAACGCAAAACGCCGTCCTCGATGAGCGCCTCGACGTCGACGACGTGGGCCAAGCGCTCGACGTCGCCGCCGAAGAGGCTTGGCGTGTGGTGCGCGACATGATGCTGCCCGTGGCGGTGCCAAACCTGTTGCCCGGCGTCATCGCCATGAAACTGCTCGAACGCCTGGTGCAAGGACGCGTCGACCCACGCGCGGTGACGACGTTGTCGAGTGGCCTTGAAGGCAACATCGTCACCGAGATGGACGCCGCCCTCGCCGACCTTGCCGAAGCGGCCCGCGGTGTCACCGACGTCGAACAAGCCATCCAAGCCGGAGACGCGGAGGCCGCATTGGCCGCCGCCCGCCAACACGGAGCCGACGACTTCACCCGGCACTGGACGTCGTTCATGGATGCCTATGGCCACCGCGGCGCAGGTGAAATCGACGTCGCCCGCCCACGCTGGCGTGACGACCCAGCCGGACTGCTGAACACGCTGTCGGGGTTGTTGCTCGATGCGCCCCACGCCCACCGACGACGACTGGGCGCGGCGCGCGCCGCATCACAAGCGGCCGAAGCCGACATCTTGCAGGCCGCCGGCAAAGGCGTTTTTGGGCGCCTGCGTCGACGACTGGCCAAGTGGTGCATCCGCCGCATCCGTGGCTACGCCCCCCACCGCGAACACCACAAGTTCTGGGTGATCCTGCTGTGGGGCAAACTGCGACGCGTGTTTCTGAAGGCAGGTGCAGCTGGCGTCGACCAGGGCTGGCTCGACGACGTCGACGACGTCTTCATGCTGTCGCTCGAGGAGTTGCGCGCCGCCTTCGCTGGCCGGGCCGACCTCGACGACCTCGCCACCACCGCCCGCCAGCGACGACAAGACCACGTGCGCTTTCAGCAGATGGCGCCCCCGCCGTTGTTGCTGAGCACCGGCGAAGTGCCCGCCGTGGTCCGCAAGGGCGGCCCGCTGCCCGACGGTGTCGTCGAGGGCGTCCCTGTGTCGGCCGGTGTCGTCGAGGGCGTCGCTCGCGTGTTGCGCGACCCCAGCGACGCCATCCTCGCCCCCGGCGAAATCCTCGTCGCCCCCTTCACAGATGCCGCCTGGACCACACTGTTTGTGCACGCCGGCGGGGTGGTCCTCGAAGCGGGCGGCGCCATGAGCCACGGCTCGGTCATCGCCCGCGAATACGGCATCCCCGCCGTCGTCGGGCTGGCCGACGCCACCACCCTCATCGCCACCGGCAGCCGCATCCGTGTCGACGGCGAATCCGGGCTCGTGACGCTGCTCGACGACAACAATGCCAACGACAATGCCAACGACGACAACGAAGACGACGCCAACGGTTCGCCGTCGTGACCCTCGACGCCCAAGCCCTTGCGGCGATGGCCGTCGCGGCAGGTGGACTGCTGTCGCCCGGCTCATTGTTGGTGACTCTGCTGCTGTTGAGTTTGCCCAACGGCGTTCGCAAAGCGGCCGGTCTCCTGGCCGGCTACGTCGTCGGCTACACCGCACTCTGTGGCGTCGTGCTCGTGGTCGGGCAGCACGTGCCCCGCTCCCCTGGTGCTGGTGATGGGGGTGCGACCTCCACGTTCTCCATCGCAGCTGGTGTGTTGCTGCTTCTGCTGGGCCTGCGGTCGCTGCGCCGTCCGACGTCGTCGTCAACGTCGTCTTGGAGTGCCAAGTTGCAGACGTGGCCGACGTGGCGCGTCGTCGCGATGGGCGTCGCCATCCCCGTGCTCAACGTGAAGAACTTGGCGATGTTCCTCTCTGCCTGCGGCATCGTCGTCGCCGCCCACCATGCTTGGTCGACGTCGACGACGTTGGCCGTGTGCGGCGCGATCGTCGCGTGCTTCTGCCTGTCGGTGGCGGCCCCGCTCGTCGTCACCGTCGTGGGCGGCAACGCCGTCCAGAGTCGGTTGGCAGTCGCACGACAGTGGCTCGAACGCCGTGCCTCATACCTGGGCGGAGGCGTCGCCCTCGTGCTGGGGATCCTGCTGCTGCTGCGTGGCGTCTGGGGATAGCGCGCGACCGTCGGCGTGACATCAAGCATCGCTGACGCCTGCGCTGAGGTCGTTCCAGCTGGAACGCGAGCGTTCCACCGGTGGAACATGCCTCCTGCCCCCGCACAAACACCCCATACTTTTCAAGCACTTGTTCACCGAGCGACGCCTGGCACTTCCCCTGCAAATCCCTGAGGCACCGCGGGCCCCACGCCCCCAACCTCAGGACCCCCCATGACCCTCTCAAACCTCCGCTCCACCCTCGTTCTCGCCACTGCGTGCACCACCGTCGTCGTCACCGCCGCTTGCGGGGCGCAACTCACCCCCCGCGTCGCTGAAGTCGAGCTCCGCCCGCAAGACGGCGCCACCCAAGTCTTCACGTTCTCCTACAACAGCGACGGCCTTCTCAGTCGTGTCGTCGGCGAGGTTGGCGGGCAAGCCGGCCTCGACACGCGCTACCGCTACGACAGCGGCGCCCAGCTCGTGTCCATGACGCGAGAAACCGCCGAAGAAGAACAAGAGCTGCAGTTCGAACGCGACGGCGGATACATCGTGCGCGCCACCATCGACGCCGAGTCGCACATCGCCTTCGCCGACTGCGTCGGAGGCGAACTCGAACTCACGGGCGACGGCGAGCAGGTGTTTGGCTGGCGCGACGGCAAGCTGGAGTGGAGCCAGGTGCTCCTCGAGACCGACGGCGACTGCAACACCTCCGCCGGCTTGTTCACCGCCGACATCACCTATTGGGCAGAGAACGACATCGCGCAGACAGACGATTCGCCGTCGTCGATGACATCGGAGAGCGACGTGCAGTCGACATTTGCACTGGCGGGTGAAGAGGTCGGCGCGTCCAGCAAGCAAACCGAGTTCGACGTCCGCTACACCCACCGCGATGATGTCCTGCTGTCGGTGCAGCAAGAGATGGAAGTGACCGACGCCAACGGCCGCCACACCACCGAGCACGACCTCGAGCTGTCCTACAACGACGACGGCGCCCTCGACGAGGTTGACCAAGAGATGCGCGCCGATGGCGTCGACGTCACCAGCCAGATTGAGTTCACCTACAACGACGACGGCTTCATCACCCGCATCGAAGACCGCGACGGCAACCGCTGGGAGATTCGCTACGACGACGGCTACGTCGGCGGCGTCACCTTCAGCTTGAAGAACGCCTTCGCAGGCGGCGAACACCTCGGCCTCGACGGCAAGCCGTTGCAAGACCTCACCGGCGGCAGCGTCGTCGACATCATGGGCAACTGGAATCTGTAGGCGTCGCGCTCCACATCACGCACACCCAAAGCAAACGCCCTCGACGTGCCATGACGACGTCGAGGGCGCTTGTTTTGACCGGCAAGTGCTACAGCTTGTCTTTGAACGACTGCAGCGTCGTTGCCAGCCCATCCGCGAGGGCCACTTGCGGGCGGAACCCCAGCGTCTTTTCGAGCAGGTCAGCGTCGAGGCTTGAGCGCAACTGCTCCCCCAGCCGGGCGTCGGCGTAGGTAACTTTGTCGTCGAAGGCGACATCCGCTGCTGCACACAGGTGACGGGCGAGTTCGTTGACCGTCGTCTCGACGCCGGTGCCGACGTTGTAGCCGCCAATGGGTCGCTCTTTCAGGGCACGTGCGTTGGCTTCGGCAACGTCCCCGACGAAGACGTAGTCGCGGGTTTGTTCGCCATCGCCGAAGATGGTGACGCCTTCGCCGCGCAGCAGTCGCTCGCAGAAGATGGCGACGACACCGGCTTCACCGTGGGCGTTTTGTCGAGGACCATAGACGTTGGCGTAGCGCAGCGAGGTGTATCCGATGCCATACATGCGGTGGTACAGCGCCAAATATTGCTCGGTGACGGCTTTGCTGAGGCCGTAGGGCGACGCGGGCGCGACGGGGTGGTCTTCGCGTGCGGGGTAGTGCTCTTGCTCGCCGTACATGGCGCCGCCAGAGCCGGCGAAGACGACGTGCTCGAGGCTGCCGGCCTCGCGCGCCGACTCCAACAGCCGCAGCATGCCGACGAGGTTGACGTCGGCGTCGAAGGCGGGGTCAGAGACCGATTTGCGCACGTCCATCTGGGCCGCCTCGTGCACGATGACCTCAGGTTTGAACGACGCGATGACCTGTTGGGCTTTGTCGGAGCGGATGTCGGCCACTTCAAGTCGGGCGCTCGGCGCCGACGCCAAGTTGGCCTCGCTGCCGCTCGACAAGTCGTCGATGACCACCACGTCGTGCTCTTCGGCAAACCGGTCGACGAGGTGGGAGCCAATGAAGCCGGCACCGCCGGTGACCACAACACGCATGAAAGCCTCCTCGTCGACGACGCCATCGACGCTGCGGGAGACTTACCATGTCGTCGAAGGTGCTGCCCAGCTGTAGATCATGTTCGACAAGCTGACGGCGAAGGCCTCGCTGACCACCTGGCGTAGACGGACGGGCTGAGCAACGCAGCCAACGTCGCGACCTGACCCGCCGAAGGGGTCTCCCCCCCTCTCGGACACCCCTTCAGTATTTGCCGATGAGCGCAGCCCCGACGACGACGCCCGTGCGGTAGGGCTCGATGCCGCCCTCCACGCGCACAGCCAAGTGCCGGTTGAGGTCGACGTGCAGGCCCACTGGAGCCTCTGACATCTGGGTGATGACCTGCAGAGGGTCTGAAAAATCTGTGGAGCCATCCGCGTCGAGCAAGAGGCCGATGCCGGTGGTGGGCCGTGCGTACAACCAGAAGCTGCCCGCCAGCCGCTCGGCGATGATCAACGTGGCGATGGCGCCGATGCGGTGCTGGGGTGCGCCTCCCCAGGTGTTGAACTGGTAGTCGCCGTACAGCTCGCCGGCGATCCACATGTCTTTTTGAAAGTGGTAGTCGAGGCGCAATCCGCCTTGCCCCCCGGCGGTGATGCCCCAGCCGAGGTCGCCGACGACGCCATAGGTGCCGGTGGTGCTGCCAGCGCCGAACAACATCATGTCGGTCTGCGGCACGCGGAATGTGGCGAAACCAGAGGCGCCGCCAAACGCGGTTCCACCAACGATGTTGATGTCGGCCGGGCTGTGAATCTCGACGCCACCGCCGCCGTGCACGCCCCCACCCGCCTCGACGAGCTGGCGCTCGGTGAACGGAATCGCCGTGCGGTACGTCGGCGTCGTGGCACACGCCGCAGCCGCCAATGCCGACACCGCGGCCAACGCCAGAAGAACAACGCGAGAAAAGAATCCGACATGCATGCCCCCATGGTGACCGACGGCTCCAGCCGGAGCCAGTTTCTGACCGCCGGCACCAGCTGATTTCTCGCGCACAACGAAAAAGCGACGCCTCTCGGCGCCGCTTCTCGTCGGTTGTGGATGCGAATTCCTCAGCAATGACTCAGCGACGACGTCGTCGCCACAGCAGGAGCGCCCCCAACACCACGGCCCACATGCCATTCGACGCCGGGGTGGACTGGGCACAGCTGGCCGTCGGCCCGTCGTCACAATCAATGCATCCGCAATCGGCGTAGGCGCAATCCTCATAGATGAAGTCGGTGTCGAGGTCGTCGTCAAACGTCGTCTTGGCCGACGACACATCAAAGCGGGTCGCCATCCGCTGCCGCGCCGGCGTGTGCAGCGAGGTGCGGGCCGTCGAGAACTCCGTTTTGGCATCGATGACGTCGTGCAACATCGTCCCCATGATGGCGTCGACGCGGTGAAGTCCGAGGTCGACGGCCCACACGTGCACCTCGTGCAGGGCGGGGTCGACGCCGAGGCGGGCGCGGCCTTGGGCGTCGAGGGCCAGTCGTCCGCGGGCCATGCCGTCGACGGCGTAGAACGCTTGCATGCGGTCGTGGGGGGTGACGCTGTCGCGCACCTGCACGATCACGCTCGCGCCGTCTGCGTCGAGGGTGACGACGGGCGGGGTGAAGTCAGACCACATCTCCAAGGTGACGCCCTCGACGTCGAGGGTGTGCGGCAGCCCCGGACGGGCGGTGCGCACGACGATGCTGTGCTTGCCTTCAAACGCCAGCTGCGAGTCTTTCACCACGAGGTGTTTGGTGTGCGCCAGCGGACGCCACGCACCGTGGTCGACGCGGTGCCACACCATCGGCGTCTCCCCTGCCGGCAAGCCGTCGGCGTCGACCGAAACGTCGACGACGACCGGCTGCCCAGCGCGCAGCTCTTCGACACTCGGCAGCGTCACTGCGGCGACGGCGGCCGAGGTGCGCAGCGGCGCCAACGTGCGGGCCTCGGCCGCGTTGGGGTCGAAGGCAAGGTCGGCAAAGATGCTCATGTGGTGGAACTGGTCGTGGCCGCCCACGGAGGGATCCGGCAGTCGACCGGTGCCGGTGATTTCGTGGACGTCGATGACGAACCCGCTCACCGGTGGCAGCGCGAAGCTCTGGTCGGCCAAGGCCTCGGTCAGCGTCGGCAAGAAGGCGCCCACCAATGCCGGCACGGCCGCCGCAATCTCGTCAGGGTCTTCGCGCAGCAGACCGCTGTTGAGGATCTCGACGTCGCGAATCCAGTTGGCCGCGTCACCGGTGACCAACTGCAGCGCGCCTTCTTCGTTGGGCACCAAGGCCATGTCGATGACGAGGTCGGCGCGCAGTGTGAGCAGGCGGAGCAACCCGGGGCCAATCTCGGCGTAGATGTCGAGGTCGAGGTCGTTGACGACGAGGTTGAGCAGCGGTTCTTCAAGCACCACCGCGCCATCTCCGTCGGTGGACGTGGTGTTGCGGCCGATCTGCATCTCGGGCATCCCCCGCGGCCGAATGTCGATGGCCAACGGCACACTCTCGCCCCCGGTGACGTCGTTGAGCGACGGCATCAACAGGCTCAAGGCGCCACTGCTCAGCTGGGGGATGTCGGCGCCGGTCATCGACTGGCACAACGCCCCTCCGTCGAAGGCGTTGTACAACAAGCTGTCGAAGAGGTTCTTCGAGGCGCCGATGGCGGCGTGGTAGGCGCTGCCCCCAGGCGTCGTCTGGTCGAGGAGGTAGACGGGCACGTCGGTGCTCGGCGCCACCACGCTCGGCACGCAGTCGCTGTGGTTGGCGTTCATGCCGGCACGCAGACGCAGGTTGAGGGCGTTGCCGTTGGCCTCGGCGTGGTTGGCGTAGGTGGTGAAGTCAACACCTTCGGCGCCGCCAGCAAAGGAGCCCAGCAGCGACTCCAAGTCGACGGTGCCTTCAAGGCCCAACAGCGTCGGCACAGTGGTGTCGTCGCTGGTGAACCGACAGACATCGTCGGCGTCGCAGTAGCTGACGTCAGGACGGGTGCAAGGGTCTTCAGCGCAACTCTCGTTGAGAAAGCTGGCCAAAGTCTCGTCGATGGTCTCGGTGAGCGTGTCTTTCAGCAGGTCGTCGACGAGGCCACTGGCGAGCCCGAGCAGCGCATTGGCGACGCCGCAGCCGAAGCCGCCGTCGATGTTGAGGTCGTCGGCGCCGATGGGAATGTCGATCTCTGAGTACGAGATGCGCAGACGGTTGAGCGGGTTGTCGTTGTCGAACGACAGGTCGACGACGACGGTGAAGTCGGTGGGTGGAAGCTCTGCGTAGCACCATCCCGTGGCGACGATGTCGGATGTCCACGCGCGCAAGTCGATGTCGGCGCGCAGGTCGCCGCCGTTGGCTTCGTAGAGGTTGACCTTCTTGACCACCACCCATGCCGCGCAGCTTTCATCGGTGATGTCGCCGTCGTCGGGGGAGCAGATGTCGAGGCTGTCGGTGTTGGGCGGAATCTCAAAGCCCAACAACGCGTGTGCTGGGTTGTCGGCGACGCACAAACCATCTGCGTTGCAGCTGGCGACGTCCTCTCGGGGGCCGCTGCCGTCTGGGCACGGCAAATCCGCACACGCAGCTGCCCCAAACGACGACACGATGGTCGGCAATGCGTTTTCAACCGCCTCCATGCCCGACTCCGACACCACCACTTCGGCAGCACGGTCGAACTGCAAGTTGTCGGGAATGGGGTTTTGCAGCGGTGCCATGACGTCGCCACATCCCGCTCCGTCGCATCCCATGGAGACGGCACCCAGCAGCATCAAGCTCGGCACCAACCGCATCATCATCGCTCGGGGGCGTGACAGACCTGAGGACGTCGACGTGGACAAAGTGGTTCGCATGCAACCTCCAAAACAGTGTCCCTGCAAAAGGGGCCTCTGCCTTGTACCACGTGGAGCGCGCGAAATCTCCTCCACCACAGACTTCGCCTGTGGCCCTTGTCGGTCACGTTGCCGTGCACTCAGCCGTCGCAGTGCGCCACGTAGTCGTCGGGGTCGCTGCCGTCACACGCGCCTGTTCCGCATGCTGGGCAGGTGTCGTCGACGGCAAAGGCCATCGGCGTATGCCGCTGGCGAAACACGTCGACGCTCAGCAGGTGTCCGACGAGAACGTCGTTGCGCTCGCCCAACAACCACTTGATGGCCTCCGTCGCCATCAGGTGCCCGACCACGCCGCAGGCGGCGCCCAACACCCCGGCCTGTTGGCAGGTGGGCACCACGTCGGCCGGCGGCAACGTCGGAAAGAGGCACCGCAAACAGGGTCCATCCGCGCCGGGCACCAGCAGCACTTGCCCCGCGCACGATGTCACCGCGCCGTGCACCAGCGGAATGTCTTCGGCCACGCACACGTCGTTCAGCAGGTATTTGTTGGGCAGTCCATCGGTGGCGTCGACGACGAGGTCGACACCACGCAGCTGGCGTGGGGCTCGCCCGGCCTGAACCCGTTCGCGCTTTTCGACGACGTCAACGTCGTCGCGCAAGGCACGCACCCAGGCGGCGGCGCGTTCGACCTTCGGTTGGCCGACGTCGTCTTTGCCAAAGAGAAACTGCCGGTTGAGGTTGCTTTCTTCGACGACGTCGTCGTCAAACAGCACGAAGGATCCGACCCCGGCGCCAGCCAACGCCTGCAACACCGGCGCGCCCAGCCCGCCGCAGCCCACCACCGCGACCTTGGCGTCGGCGAGACGTTGGACGCCCTCGACGCCAAAAAACGGCAGGGGAAGGTGACGCGAATGAAATGCAGGCAGCGTCGTCATGAGACCTCAACACAGGCCGCCCCCGGTGGCGGTCGTCTTGCGCATAGAGAACGCAAACCGCGGGGGCAACCACGTGGACGGCGCCGGGGGTGCCGGTGCCGGTGCCGTTGATTGCGTTGTTGTTTGCCGTGTTGTTTGCGCCACCGTGCCTCGGGCTGGTCGCCGATTGGCAGGCGACGACACGGTCGTGATAAGCACATGGCCCAGCCGCGGCTGCAGATCGATGGGATCTGCCATCGGCCCGGCACAGTGAGGGACGCACGTGGCGCAAGTGGTCGTTGATCTCGGTGGTGAAGAAGTCCTCCGTCGTCCGCTCAAAGGGCCAACCATGGTCTTGGGGCGCGACGCTGCAGCCGACATCCACCTCGACAACCGGGCGTTGTCACGTCGTCATGCCCAGCTTGAAAAACGCGGCGCCGCCATCTGGATTCGCGACCTCGGCTCGCAAAACGGTACCTTCGTCAACGGCGAACGCATCGACGAACCCCAGCCGCTCAACACCGGCGACATCGTCGAGGTGGGCCGCTACCAGGTGCGCATCGAAGGCGTCGACCAAGCCCAGGCCGACACCCCAGTGTTGACGCTCACCGGCCCCGAAGGACGCCACCGCTTCGCCATGGTCGGCGAAGAGATCATCATCGGCCGTGCGCCCTCGTGCGACATCGCCATCGGCCACAAGAGCATCTCTCGTCGTCACTTGCGCATTTCCACCGACGGGCAGCACTTCTACGCTGAAGACTTGGGCTCGCAAAACGGCTCCAAAATCGCGGGCAAGCGCATCGAACAGAAGACGCGCTTCAAGATTGGCGAACCCATCCAAATGAGCGACTTCTCCGTCGAGGTCGGCTACCTGGAGCAGGAGCGCCCACAAGAGCCAGGCGAGCCAGAAGGCGCCAACAAGACCATGATGATCGACCGCTCCGAACTGGCAAAGGCGGCGTACATCGACGGCGACTTTGAGCGCATGCGTTCGTCGGCCGGGCGTCTCGCCCTCGGACGTCCAGGTGCGCCTGCCGACGAGCAGTCGGATCCCCCCAGCCTCGACGACGAGAGCGAAGTCGTCGACGAGACCCGCGGCCAGCCGCCAGCTCCGTCGGAGCCACCGGCCGCTCCCAAGCCTCCGCCGGATCCCAACCCCCAAGGTCGACGCAAGCCGCGCAAACAACAAGCCGCGCCTGCGCCCTCCCCGTCGTGGGGCACGCTCATGGTGCCCGACGCCGCCGACCGCGACGTGAAGTTTGACGAGACGGTGACCATCATCGCCGAAGACGGCAGCCAAGGCTTTCGTCCGTCGAACCGCGCCTTCGCCGACCAGGCCTACCTGCTGTTTGTGCGCACCAACGAAGGCGTCACCGTCTCGGTCGCCGGCGACCGCCGCGTCATCACCGTCAACGGCAACCCCCAGTTGTTCTCGCCGTTGTCCGACGGTGACACCGTGGAGTTCGGCGAACTCAGCGTCATCTACCACCGGTAGTCTCGTCGGAGGCGTGGCTTCGCCCGCCTCTCGACGAGCCACCAACGACCAGTGCAGCGGGGTCGGTCTCGACGTGATAGACGCATGACATGGCCCCTCCCACTCGCATCCGCCACCGCGAAGCCGAACGCCTGAAAGAGCGTTTTCTGTTTCGTGCGTCTGCCGTGTTTTTTGCCCGGCTCGCCTTCCTCGTTCTCGGCGTCGGCATCTTGTCCATCGAGAGCTGGAGCCAAGCCTTTGGCGTCACCAACAACATCGCTTGGCTGTGGTGGGCCGGCATGGCCGGGTACACGGTGTTGGCCCAGTTCTTCGCTGGGCACGAGTTGCACGGCCGCCGGGTCCTCTTCGTCACCCTCACTCTCGACCTCGTGCTGTTGCTGGTGCTCATCAAAAACACCGGCGGACTGCAGTCGCCCGTGATGGCGGCCCAGCTGTTGTTCACGGTGTTCTTTGCGCTGCTCTTTCCCTCCCCTGTCGCCATCTTGCCGCCGGTGATGATGCTGCCCCTGGTGGTGCGCATCTCGCAGAGCTTGCCCGGCCGCCCGCCCTTCGAAGTCGAGCTGATGTACCTGCTGTGGATCGCCGCCCTCAACGGCATCGCCGTGTACGTCATCGTGTACCTCACCGGCCAAGAAGAACGTCGTCACCGGGAGATTGTCGAACTGGAGGGCGAGCTGAAAAAGCTGGCCGTCCTCGAAGAACGCAACCGCCTCGCCCGCGACATCCACGACGGCCTCGGCGCTTCCATGAGCGGGCTCATCATCCAAGCCGAATACGTGCAGACCTTGGTGAAAGACAACGCCGACCTCCTCGAGGAAGTCGCCGAACTCAAATCCGCTGGTGAAGAGGCCATCGACGAAATCCGCCGGGCCCTCAGCATGATGCGCGACGAATTCGAACTCGTCGAACAGCTCGAAAACACCTGCTCGACCTTCACCACCCGGCACAAAATTCCGGCGCGATTGACGTTGCACGGCGAGCCCACCCACCTCACCGAAGAGCAACAGCTCACCGTGTTTCGCATTATGCAGGAGTGCCTCACCAACGCCGCCAAACACGCCGAAGCCAGCGACGTTCACGTCGACGTGCTCTTTGAAGAAGAGAGCCTGAGGATGTCGATCACCGACGACGGCAAAGGCTTTGACGTCTCCAAGACGCCAAAGCACCACTACGGTCTGTTGAACATGAAAGAGCGCGCCAAAAAGGCCAACGGCAGCGTGTCCATCACGTCGCAGCCGGGCGAAGGCACGCGCATTGAGCTGTCCATCACCTGCTTCCCAGCAGGGACGCCTCACCAAGGCGTGCTCAGCGCCTCTGTCGTGGGCTCCCAAGCGGCATCCGAACCCTTGGCGAGCTGAGCGAGGCGTTTCCGTCGACAACGGCGACATGGGTCATGTGCCCGAGTTCGCCCTCAGAATTCCCAGAGAAGTCGACGTGGCCTCCGGATGGGGGTAGGGTTCACGCGCGCACGCGTGAGGCTCCAAGGAGGTCTGTGCCCATGGAAAAAGTCCGTCTGTTTGTCGTCGAAGACCAGCCCAAGATCCTCAAGAACCAGCTCAAACTGCTCGACGCGTTTGACGAGATCGACATCGTCGGCACCGCCCTCACCGGCGAAGAGGCGTTGAAAGAGCTAAAAGACCTCGACGAAAAGCCCGACGTCATCCTCTGCGACCTCGGCCTCCCCGGCATCAACGGCATCGATGTCACCCGCGAGGTCAAAAAGGAGTGGCCCAAGGTCGAGGTGTTGATCTTCACCATCTTCGACGAAGAAGACAAAGTGCTCGAGGCCGTCAAAGCAGGTGCCTCTGGCTACCTGCTGAAGGGCGCCGAAGCCCGCAAGATCGTCGATTCCATCCTCGAGGTGCGCCAAGGCGGCAGCGTCATCCAACCGTCGTTGGCCCGCGCCCTCCTGCGTCACTTCCGCATGCCCGAGACCGGCCCCGCGCCTGAGGGCTCTGTGCTGAAAGACGGCCAACAGACCGACCGCGTGCCCCCCACCGGCAAGCGCGCCCTCACCGAGCGTGAGCTGGAGTGTCTGCAAATCATCGCCAAGGGCCTTTCCAACAACGAAGCGGCGCAAGTGCTGGGGCTGTCCAAAGCCACCATCCGCACCCACCTCGAGCACATCTACCAAAAGCTCGACGTCACCAACCGGGTCGAAGCCGTCACCGAGGGCATCCGCCAAGGCATCATCGACTTGTAGCGGTCGTCGGCTGCGGTCACGATGGGGGAGGCTCGACGCGAGCCGCTGGAGAATGAGGCATGAAGCCCCTGTCCATCTGTGTGTGTTTGGTCGCGGCAACGCTGTCGACGTCGACGGCCGCCCAGACGACCGCTGAAGAGGCGGCCGCGCCCCCTCCGTCCGCCCCCGCCTCTGTTGCGGATGCCGGGGTCGTCGACGCGGGCGCCCCCATTCCACAGCTCGAACTGGCCGCGCCGGTGCGCCCCTGTGACGCCCGCGATCGCGTCCGGCGCTTGCTGCAAGCAGAGCCCGTCGCCGACGTCATCGCGTCCATCCTCAGCGAACTCCCGCTTGAGCCCACCGACAAACAAGACCAAGGCTGCGCCGCCTTTCAGCTGGGCATCGGCGCCTTGCGCCTGGGCGACGGTGTCGCCGCCAAGAGCCAGTTCGACTTGGCGTCGCGGCGATTGGGCCCGTTGCGAGATGGGTTGCGTTTGTGGCGCTTTCAAGCCGACCTTCTCGTCGACGCTCCCCGTGCGCTCAAGCAGGCGAAGGCCACCAAACGTCGCCTGCGTCGGTTGCCGCTGACCCAAAACCAGCTGTTGCTCGTCGAGGCTGAGGCCGTTCGCAAACATGGCGCCCCCAAAGACATCCTTCGCGTCGAGCGCGCGCTGTTGAAGGCGAAGGTGGGCGACGAGGCCACGTCGCTGTTGTCCATTGCCAAGGCGTTTGTTGCCCTTGAGAACGAGCGCGCCGCACACGCCAGCTACCGCAAGCTGCTCATCGAACATCCAGGCCACCCCCTCGCCCGCGAACACGAACCGCTCCTCGACGAAGAACTGCGGCTGTCGCCGAAAGAGCAAGCCCAACGCATTGAAAACCTCATCAAGGTGTCGCGCATGCAGCGGGCCTACGACGAGGCCAAGGGGTATCCTCGGGTGGGGCTGTCGCGCGACCCCGAGCGGGTTCCTCTGGAGGTGGCGACGGTGAAGGCCATGGTGCGCGCCGACGACAGCGATGGAGCCGTGGCCCACGCCGCCCGCCTCCTCGAACGCGCCAACCCCGACTTCGAATGGCGACGCATCTACGCCTGGGCGCTCGGCAAAGCCCGACGCTACGACGATGCCAAGGCCGCCTGGGCCGACGTGCACAAGGCCGCCACGACGCCATCGCAAAAGGCCGATGCCTGCTTCTTCGCCGGCTTCACGTCGTATGAGATCGACGACGCCACCTCCGCCATCGCCACCTGGACGCGCTGCGAGGCCGACCTCAAAGGCACCGACTTTGGCGCCCTCGCCCTTTGGTACCGCGGTCTCTTGCAGTACAGCGCCGACCAAAAAACCGAGGCCGTGACGACGTGGACCAGGCTCATGCAAGAGCACCCCGCCCACCCAGAATCCACCAAGCACACCTATTGGATGGGCCGCGCCCTCGACGAGACCGGCGACGCCACCCAAGCGCAAAAACACTGGGCGCAACTGTTGGCGCGGCACCCCACCACCTATTACGGCCTCCTCGCCGCCCGCCGCCTCGACCTTCCTCCCGTCGGGGGCGCCAGCGTTGACGCCGACGCGCTGTCGGCGAAGGTGCGCGACACCCGCGCCACCAAGGCGGTGATGCTCGCTTACAACTTGGGCCTCGACGACCTCGCCCGCGACCTCGTCAGCAAAGTGCGCAAAGCCGACCGCTACGGCATGTTGCAGCGCATCGACGCCCACCACGAGGTGTGGCGACGGGGGGCCCTTGGCATTCCTCGTCCGCCGGTGCGCGGCCGGCAACTTGCCGCTGCCGCGTCTTGGCGCATGTCGTACGCCAAGCCCCACCTCGCCCTCGTCGAGAAATCCGCCGAAACCCACAGCATCGACGCCAGCTTCGCCTACGCCATCATGCGCACCGAGTCGGGCTTTTTGCCGACGGCGAAGTCCCACGCTGGTGCCTTGGGCCTGCTGCAACTGATGCCCTACACCGCCATCGGCATGGCCAAAGCACTGCAGCAAGACCCCCCTGACGTCGACACCCTCGTCGAGCCCGCGGTCAACATTCCCCTCGGCGTCGCCTTCTTGGGCACCAGCTTGAAAGAGTTCGGCTCCATGCTGTTGGCCGCCGCCTGTTACAACGGCGCCCCGCAAAACGTCGTCGAGTGGCAAGTGCGGTTTCAGGCGATGGAGCCCGAGTTGTTCGTCGAGCGCATCCCCTTCAAAGAGACCCGCAACTACGTCAAGAAGGTCTTGCAGACCGAGGCCATGTACCGCTCTCTCGACGGTGACCCCCTCGACCTCGACTTGCCCGAAGGCGTCATGGGTCCGCCGCCAAAGACCTACACGTCGTTCGCCTCCACCGACGACGGCGGCTGACTCGTGTGAATGACGACGTCATCGTCGACGTCGATGGCTGTGGCGGACCGTGCTGCGCACACGCTTTTCTTTCCTGCCCTCCTTGACCGGAGGGCTTGCTGTGCCCAGTCTCCGCTCCCGCATGAACCGACCGGCATCTCGTCGGAACTGGAGGCCTCCGTGGCGTCTCTGCTGAACGAAAATCGCACCCACCACTGCAATGAACTGACCCTGAAGAACGACGGCGATGACGTCGTGCTCATGGGCTGGATCAACGTCATCCGCGATGCGGGCGGCGTGCTGTGGGTCGATTTGCGCGACCGCGAAGGCATCACCCAGGTCGTGTTCAACGGCGAAGTCGACAAAGAGCTGCTCGAAGAGGCCAAAAAGCTGCGTCCCGAGTGGTGCATCGCCGTCAAAGGCACCGTCACCGACCGCGTGAAAAACGGCGGCAAACACAACCCCAAAATCGCCACGGGCGAAGTCGAAATCAACGCCAGTGTCCTCGAGGTGTTCAACAAGTCGGAGACGCCTCCGTTTGAAGTGCGCGACGACATCAACACCAAAGAAGACTTGCGTCTAAAGCACCGCGTGCTCGACCTGCGTCGTCCGAAAATGCAGGCGAACCTGAAGTTGCGGCACAAGATCACCAACGCCGTGCGCCGCTACTACGACGAGAACGGCTTCCTCGAGGTCGAAACGCCCATGATGGTGAAGTACACCCCGGGCGGCGCACGCAATTTCCTGGTGCCGCGCGCAGAACCGACCAACACCTTCTACGCCCTCGCCGAGAGCCCCCAGCTCTACAAGCAGATGCTGATGATGGCTGGCGTCGATCGCTACTTCCAAATCGTCAAATGCTTCCGTGACGAGGAGCTCCGCGGCGACCGCCAGCCGGAGTTCACGCAAATCGATGTGGAGATGAGCTTCGCCACCGAGCAGACGGTGCAAGACGCCACCGAAGGCTTGGTGAAGCGCATCTTCAACGACGCCCTCGACACCAAGCTGCCCGAGAGCTTTCCGCGCATGACCTACGACGAGGCCATGGCGCGCTACGGCTCTGACAAACCCGACGTGCGCTTCGGCCTCGAGCACACCACCCTCACCGACCTCGTCAAAGAGCACAAAGGCGGCGGCTACGCCCTCTTCGAAAGCACCCTCGAAGAAGGCGGCATGATCAAAGCCATGTTGCTGTCGACCGCCGACATGACGAACAACGGCGGCAAGGGCCTCAGCCGCAAAGACATCGAGACGCTTGAGAAAGAAGAAGTCGGTCGTTTGGGAGGTGCGGGACTCGGCCGCGCCAAAATCGGCCCCGACGGCACCTGGACGCAAAGCCCCCTCGCCAAGACCATCACCGACGAGTGCCGCCTGGCCATCAACGAGGCCGTCGGCGCGAACGAGGGCGACATCATCCTCTTTCAGTTCGGCAAAGAGAAGATGGTGCAAACCGTCCTTGGCGGCCTGCGCCTCATCCTCGGCAAGCGCTTCGGCCTCATCCCCGAACGCGGCACCGAAGGGTTTTGGGCCCCGCTGTGGATCACCGACTTCCCCCTCTTCGAATACGACGAAGAAGAAGACGCCTACGCGGCCGCGCACCACCCGTTCTCGTCGCCCCAAGTCGGCCACGAAGACATGCTCACCACCGACCCCGGCAAATGCTACGCCCGCGCCTACGACTTGGTGCTGAACGGCAACGAAATCGGCGGCGGCTCCGTGCGGATTCACGACGACACCGTGCAAGCCAAAGTGTTTGACGCCATGGGCATCGGCGAAGAAGAGAAGCAGGCCAAGTTCGGCTTTCTTCTCGAGGCCCTGCGCTACGGCGCGCCTCCCCACGCCGGCATCGCCCTCGGGCTCGACCGTCTGACCATGTTGTTGGCTGGCGCCGAGTCCATTCGCGATGTCATCGCCTATCCCAAACAAGGCGCGCAAGGTCGCGACTTGCTCACCGGCGCCCCCACCGTCGTCGGCGACGACCAGTTGGAGTACCTCAACATCGCCACCGTCAAAGTCGAAAAGACCGCCGACGGCGACGACAGCGACGAAGCGTAGGGAGTCAGGATGGCCAAAGCACCGCTGCAAAAGGTTCTCGTGGTGGGCTGTGGAGGCGTCGGAGGCGTCACCGCTGCCGGCTTGGCGCAAAACGGCGTCGACGTCACCGCGATCACGGGCAACCCCGCCATCGCTGAGGTCATCCAGGAGCGAGGATTGCTCCTCGACACCGACACCGGGCAGAAAAGCGCCAAGCTCCACGCCGTCGAGAAGGCATCCGACCTCGACGACGGCGTGCAGTTTGACGTCGCCCTTTTTGCCACGCCGCCGAACTTCACCAAGCAAGCGCTCGAAGACGCCCTCCCCGTCCTCGCCCCCAACGCGCCGTGCGTGTTCTTTCAAAACGGCCTCGCCGAAGAACGCGCCAAAGACATCATCGGCGAAGAGCGCATCGTCGGCGGCATCGTCAGCTTTGGGGCGTCGATGCACGGCCCCGGCCATGTCGAACGCACCAGCCACGGCGGGTACGTCGTCGGACGCCTCAACGGCAAACACGACGACGTTGTCGAACAAGTCGTGGAGCTGCTCGAAAAGGCAGAGTCGGCCGAATTCACCGACAATTTGCGGGGGGCACGTTGGTCAAAGCTGGCCATCAACTGCGCCATCTCCTCGCTGGGCACCATTGGGGGCGACCGGCTGGGCACGCTGATGCGCCACCGTTTTGTGCGTCGGTTGTGCCTCGAGGTCATGACCGAGGTGACCCAGGTGGCCATTGCCGAGGGCGTCAACCTGGAGAAGGTCTCCGGCACTCTCGACTTGGAGTGGCTGTCGCTCGACGACGACGAGCGCCTCATGGCCGGCTCTCCCACGTTGTTTGCCAAGCACACCGTGTTGTTGGCGGTGGGCGCCAAATACCGTCGGTTGCGCAGCAGCATGTTGGCGGCCATCGAGCGCGGGCGTGAACCCAGCGTCGACTTCCTCAACGGCGAAATCGTCGACCGCGGCGCGAAACATGGCATTCCGGTGCCGGTGAACACCGCATTGCAGCAGGCGGTGCACGACATCGCCAACGGCGACAAGAAGAGTGCGTTGACGACGCTGCGCGCTGTCTTCGAAGACACACGCAAGACGTTGCGCGACCTGAAGCTGGCGGCGTAACGCCAACGGCTTCGTCCCAAGCGGGCGCGTCTGCCGAACGAACCTTTGTTCGGCCGCTTTTGCACGTGCAAGCCGCAGATGGGCTACAATTTTCGCAGGCTCTTACTTCTGCAGACGTTCAGAACGACGGACCATCAGCGCCGCCGCCTCCAGCAACACCGGGTGTCCACCGACCCGTGCTTCGCGCTGGGCGGCATCCACCACCAAGACCACCGCGGGATCGGCCAGCGTCGCCGCCCGCTCCTGCCATTGCTCTGCCTGTCGAGGCGTCTCTTCGGCGTCGCGGCGCACCAGCGCCGACTCCGCCAAGGCGGTTTCACGTCCACACACCGCATGCACGGCGGCCACGGCTTTGAAAAAGTCGGGCAGGTGGTGCATGAGCAGCCGCTCGTCGACGACCTCCGCCAAGGTGCGCAGCGCCGACACCGCGGCGAGCACCCGGGCGTAGGCATCGGCGGTGGCGAAATTCAGCAACACCTGTTCAGCTGCAAAATCAGCCAGGACGGTGCAGGCGCTCTGCAGCGACCGCGGCTCAAACCACATCCGGGCCACAGACGTCTCCCATGGCGCATGGGTGTGCAGCTGGCTCAAGTGGTCTTGCCACGTCCCGGTGGTGCGCAGGTCGGCGGGCACGAACGCCAGCGTCTCCAACACGTCCATCGATTCCAAAGTGCTGGGGTGCAGCGCATCGGCGGCCACTTCGCCGGGAAGACTTTGATGGGTCACGGCCCACAACGCCAGCCCGCGGGCCACCTCGTCGGCCCCTGCTCCTCCCGGCACGCGCTGCGCCCAGCGCACGGCCTGGGCGGTGCGCAGCAAGCCGGCGAATCCGGCGCCGACGACGCCGTCCATCAGCGTCGGGAGCCACGTTTGCAGCGCCCCGGCAACGCCTTGGCGGGCGACATCACGTTGCATGCGGCGCATCCACCGGCCCCAATCGCGCTCCCCACCTGGCACGGCCGAAAAGAGGTCGGCCGCTTCAGTGGGATGCCATGCCGGCGTGGCCGCCTCGTCGCGCCGCATGACGTGTCCGATGGCGGCCGCATGCCCTTGCTGCACGAGGACGCCCACCGCAGCAGACGCCAAACTCGCCTGCCCGTCGAACTGCACGAGGGCGCGGCTGTGCAGCCGGGCCAGCAGCTGGGCTGGGTCCACAGCGGCCGCTGGGCTGGTTTGCGCATTGGATGTCGACAGATTGGCCTGCACGTCCATCTCTGACCCCGGCGCCTGGCAGCCATGTGGCTTGGCGCATTTGCCCCTCTTGTCTCAGCGTAGCCATCTGGAAGTGGCCTGCACCCCGCCAAGCGGCGGCCTGTGCTGTTGCACACACGCTGGATGTGCTGTCTCTTCGGTTCTGCTGCAAACGGCTGAAGGTCACATCCGATTTCGGTCTTCTCCACGGAGTGTGACGCCGGTTGCCCCTCAGCCGGACACCAGCGAACAAATAGGCCTCATTTTTTGTAGACAATGAAAAACGCAGACAGCAAGACAGGTGGAGGTTAGACCACCTCCCGTGAGACCAACCAACTGAATTCGTTTAGGATTCGTCTGCAACAGCGCGTTCTTCACGCTCTTCAAGCCGGCGGTACAACGTGCGCAGGGAGATCCCCAACAGCTTTGCCGTGAGCGTCTTGTCGCCCCCGGTGTGCCGCATGGTGGCATCGATGGCGGCGGCTTCCAGCTGGTCCATGCGCGTGCCCACCTGAAACGAAATGCGGCCGGCCTCTGCCTGTGGCGCATTCGCTGCCGCCTGAATGTCGGCCGGCAAGTCGGTGAGGTGCACCGAGCTGTCTTGCGTCAGCACCACCGCTCGCTCCAAGGCCGACTCCAACTCCCGCACGTTGCCCGGAAAATGAAAGGCACACAGCGCATCCAACGCCGGACGCTCCAGGTGCGTGACCTCTTTGTTGTGGTGCTCGGCAAACCGCCGCAGAAACTGCTCGGCCAACACGGGGATGTCCTCCACCCGGTTGCGCAGCGGCGGCACGTTCACCTGGATGACGTTCAGCCGGTAGTAGAGGTCTTCGCGAAAGGCGCCCGCGTCGACGTGCTGCTTGAGGTCGTCGGGGGAGGCCACGATGAGACGCACTTTGGCGTCGACCTCGTCGCCACCGGTGCGCTCCACGACGCCCTCTTGCAGAAACCGCAACAGTTTGATCTGCGCCGCCTGCTCCAGCGCGCCCACCTCGTCGAGAAACAAAGTGCCGCCGTCTGCTTTTTCGAGCCGTCCGACCTTCTCGCCCTCGCCTTCGGCCGCGCCCCGGCCGAACACCTCGGCCTGCAACACGTGGTCGGGCAGCGCGGCGCAGTTCACGGCCACGAACGGCCCGTCTGCGACGCCCGACAGCTGGTGCAAGGCACGGGCGCATCGCTCTTTGCCGGTGCCGGGCTCCCCTTGCAGCAACACCGTCGCCGACGACGGACCCACCTGCTTCAACGTGCCCATCAGTTCACGAATGGCAGCGGAGTGGCCGTTGAGGCCGTCCGGCCCCCGCGCCACCAACAGTTCGGCCTTCAGGGCTTGGTTCTCGACGAGGAGCGCCTGTTTTTCGAGCACGCGCGACACACATGCCAGCACTTCGGCCCGCTTCACCGGTTTGGTGATGAAGTCATAGGCGCCCGCTCGCATGGCCTCAACGGCGTTCTCGACGGTGCCATACGCGGTCATCACCACGACGTCGCTCTCGGGCTGCACGGTTTGGGTGGCCTTCAGCAGCGTCATGCCATCCATGCGGGGCATGACGAGGTCGGTGAGCACCACATGCACCCGCTCGGTGCGCAGCGTCTTCAACGCCTGCTCGCCGTCTTCGGCCACCAACACGTGGTGCCCGGCGCGCTCGAAGATGCGGCGCAAACTGTCGCGGTGGGCGGGTTCGTCGTCGACGACAAGGATGGTGTTCGGCATGTCGGTGCTGTCTGTTGCGATGTCGTCTGCAGTGTCGCTGTGCATGCAGCGGTGCCCCCATGTTGTGCCATCTGCGGCGGAGGCTCAACCACAGACTGCGACGGCGCATTCCGGTCTACGACGGGCGCTTTTCTCGCCACTGCTGAGCCCCGTCGTAGAGGGCGAGCAGGCTGAGGAGGCCGATGGCCAATGACACCAAGCCGGCCATGACCTCCCCCCACACCGCGGTTCTCGTCGTCATGGCCAAGGCGGTGGGCAGCAAAGGCGCGATGCAGACCACCCCCCACACCCCATGGCGCGCGCCCAGGTGGCGGGCGGCGACGGCGAGGGCGCAGGCGATGGCGCCCCACTTGGTCCAAGTCCACAGCTGCAGCGGCCCCAGGACGGAGGTGTCGTTGCCGCCGGCCGCAGCCGCCGTCATGACGTCGGCAATGGCAGCGTTTTCGAGGTGGTCACCCGCGATGACGACCACGGTGACGACGACGACAACGCCAAGGTGCAGCGGTGTGCGGCGTTGCACGTGCGCCCAGCTGATGAGGCCGATGAGCCCCCCGTACAAAAACGGAAAGACGTGGTCGAGGGTCTGCCCCAGCCGAAACGCGGCCCTCATCTGTGAGGCGTCCTCGCCGACGATGAACGCCAAGTCGGCCCACGACGTGGCCAGCTCGAGCGCGATGATGGGCGTCTTCCATCCAGGCGCCAACGACGCGGACGACGGCATCACCAGCAAGAGGGCGATGGACATGCCGAGGGTCAAGACCCCCAGCAGGGCAGCTGTGGCTGTCGCTCGTCGAGAACCTACGTTGTCGTCGTCGTGCAGCATGTGCCTCCCCCTCCTCCAACGAGAAAACCCCGCCGAAGCGGGGGGTTTGCTCCCCGCGCTCCCAAGACGCGACCAGCGGGAGCCGCGAAGCGAGGGGGAACGGGGGCCCCACGTCTGGCTTTGCCAGCGTGGGGGAAGGGGGCCTACGCCCCCTTCTTGGCAATCAGTAGTTCTGGTGCGTGATGCACTCTTCGAGGCGGGGGTCTTCGGTGGGGATGACGTTGTTCTTCTTGAGCAAGAAGCCAAACACCGCCATGAAGCATCCGCCGACGCCGACGACCGCTGCCGCTGCCAACCAGATTTGGTCGAAGGCGTGCATGGGCTTGGGAGGCGTGGAGTGGCTGCCCACGTTGGGCATCACCAGCCAGTAGATGTCGACGATGTGCATCACGAACATGTAGCCGGCGGCGATGATGAGGCCGAGGTGGTGGCGCTTCACGTGGCGGCTGAGCAAGAACAAGAAGGGGATGAGCCAGTGCAAGATGGGCAGCGCGTAGGTCAGCGGGCCCCAGCCATGGTGCAGACGGTGCACGTAGAACTCGGTCTCTTCAGGAATGTTCGCGTACCAGATGAGGAAGAACTGCGAGAACCCGATGTAGGCCCAGAAGATGGTCTTGCCGAAGAGGAACTTGCCGAGGTCGTGGTAGTGCTCGGTGGTCACGGCGGTCTTCATCACGCCGGCGCTTTGCAGGCCTTTGGCGACGAGGATGAGGAACGCGAAGCACGAGATGATGGCGCCGGCGTAGATGTAGACACCAAAGATGGTGGAGTACCAGTGCGGTTGCAGCGACATCAACCAGTCGATGGCGGCGAGGGTCAGGGTCACGGCGAAGAAGGGGATGGACGCGCCCGAGAACTTCCACATGGTGCGGGTGGTGGCGTCGAGGTCTTCGCCTTTGTCTTGGGCAATCGAGGTCTTCCAGAAGAGGAAGGCGATGGCCGACCACACCACGAAGTACACCACCGCGCGGCCGTAAAAGAAGCCACTCGACAAGTACCAAGTCTTCTTGGCGATGATGGCGTCGACGTGGTGCATCCAGGGGAAGAGCTCATGCGCCGTCTTGGGCAGCAAGAACGGGATGGCCAACACCGCAAACAACGGCAGGGTCATGGCCGCGTTCTCGGCGATGCGGCGGACGGTGACCGTCCAGCCAGCGCGCACCACGTGCTGGATGATGACAAAGATGAGCGAGCCCAGGGCCAGCGTCAGCCACACCCAGTACCCGAAGAGGTAGCTGAACATGGCGTTTTGGTCGCCCTGAAAAAGCTTCACCAACACGGTGGCGAGGCCCGCGATGCCCAAGATGCCACCGATGATGGGCAGCTTGGCCCACATGCTGGACTCAGGGATGGTGACGTCGGTGGGTTTTTCAAACTCGTGGTGGGCCATCTTTGGCTCCCCTTTGCGCCCCGCTCGTGCAGAGCGCGCTGAATGCGAGTGGTGCTGGAGGGGGCCCGTCGTCGAGACGGGCGCCGAAGCTCTATTTCTTGAGCGTCTTCATCCAGGCGATGAGTTGGCTGATTTCTTCGCTGGTCAGGTTCTGCGGCGGCATGGCGGGGGGGTACCCGTCGACCACGAACTTGGCTGGCTCCAAAATCGACTCCGTGATGTACGCGTCGTCGGAGGTGCGCTCGCCGCCCGAGCCTTTGACCGCACGGCCGTAGATGCCGGCGAAGGTGGGGCCCACGACACGGCTGCCGTCGGTGGAGTGGCACGCGTTGCAACCTTTGGCGGTGTACAGCGCAGCGCCTTTGCCAATCTTGGGGTCGGCGCCAGCAGCGACGACGACGGCGTTGATGGAGGGGTCGACTTTGAAGGCCACGACGGTCTTGGGGTCTTCCTTCATCATGGTCTTGCGCAGGTAGGTGACGACGCCCCAGCGGGCTTTGACGTCGGGAATCTGCGTGGCGTACGACGGCATGTTCGGCGCGTTCTTGCCATGGGTGATGGCGGCGTAGATTTGGCCGAGGGGCATGGCGTACAGGCGCTTTTGCTTGAAGCTCGGCGGCGGCACAGGGAAACGGCGGGCGATGGGGCTCTTGCCGTCGGCGGCTTTGCCGTGGCAGGGCGCGCAGAACACACCGAAGTCTTTTTTGCCTTGGGCGACGAAGGCCTTGTCGTTGGCGTCGTAGCCGGCGGGCAAGTCGAGCAGCCATTCGCCGTTTTCTTTGCCCGTGAACTCAGGCGTCACGCCAGCGAGCACGTTCTTGTCGTACGACTCGTTGCCCGCGAGCGAACGCGGCACGGTGCCCTCGACGTAGGGGCGCATGGAGCGGCCGTCTTTGAAGAAGCTGCTTTCGCGGAACGCCTTGTGCTTCTCCTGGGTGTCCATGTTGGGGTTGAGGTGGATGGGGGGGTTGTCGGTGGTCCAGCCACGGCAGCCAGCGGCCACCATCGACGACAACGCCAGGATGAGAATGACGGTGCGTTTGAGTTGCATGTCAGTCCTCCAACTCTTCGATGAGGTTGGCGCCCGTCTTCTTCAGAAGTTCGCGGGTCTTCTCGAGGTCGAAGTTCTTGTCTTCGGCTTCGATCATGATGAAGAACTTGTCGTCGGTGACGGCGTCAAAAGCCTTCGACTTGAACGCGGGGTGGTACAGCTTGGGCAGCCCGCACAGACCCCAGAGGGTCAAGAAGCAGGTGATGCAGCTGAAGAGCACGGTGAGCTCGAAGGTCACGGGGATGAACGCCGGGACGGAGTCGAGCGGCTTGCCACCGATGTTGAGCGGGTATTCGCTGACGCTGACCCACAACATAAAGCCGAGGCCGAAGGTGGCGCCGGTGAGGCCGCCGCCGAGGACGAACCAGGGAAGCGGGGTGCGCTTCAGACCCATGGCGTCGTCGAGGCCGTGAACGGGGAACGGGGTGTTGGCGTCCCACTTTTCGTAGTTGGCGTCGCGCACTTGTTCGCACGCGTGCAGCAGCTCAGCGGGGTTTTCGTAGCGTGCCAGAAGGCCCCAGGGCTTGTTTTCACTCATGATTGACCTCAGTGCCTTTTGGGCGTGGTCTCGAGGAGAAAGGGAGAGAGGAGGGCCTGCGGTTCAACGCCCGCAGGCGAGCGCGACGTCAGTGGTCGTCGCCTTCTTTGTCGTCGTGCTTGTGGTAGCCCTCCCAGTGCGGGTCGGCCTGGGGCAGCACCATCTTCACTTCGGCCATGGCGATGACCGGGAAGAAGCGGCAGAAGAGCAAGAAGAAGAAGAAGAACAGCCCGAAGGAGCCAATCAACATGGCGATGTCGATGGGGGTGGGGACGTAGTAGTCCCACGAGGTGGGCAAGAAGTCGTTGGCCAGCGAGGTGATGGTGATGACGAAGCGTTCGAACCACATGCCCACGTTGACCACGAAGGACAGAGCGAACGACACGCCGATGCTGGTGCGGAGCTTTTTGAACCAGAACAGCTGCGGGGTGATGACGTTGCAGCTCATCATGATCCAGTAGGCCCAAGCGTAAGGGCCGAAGGCGCGGTTGGAGAACGTGAAGCTCTCGTAGTCGTTGCCCGAGTACTGCGCGACGAAGAACTCCATGATGTAGGCGTAGCCCACGAGGGTTCCGGTCAGCAGAATGATTTTGTTCATGTTCTCGATGTGACGGATGGTCACGAGGTGCTTGAGGCCCAACCACTCGCGGGTGGGAATCATCAAGGTCTGCACCATGGCGAAGCCAGAGAACACGGCGCCGGCGACGAAGTACGGCGGGAAAATCGTGGTGTGCCAACCCGGCAGCTGCGAGACGGCGAAGTCGAAGGACACGACGGTGTGCACGGAGAGCACGAGGGGCGCCGAGAAGCAGGCCAGGATTTGGTAGGCCTTTTCGTAGGTGTGCCAGTGGCGGTTCGAACCACGCCAGCCGAGGGCGGCGATGCCGTAGGCGATTTTGGCCACTTTGTGGGTGGCGCGGTCGCGCAGGGTGGCGAAGTCGGGCACCAGGCCGGTGAACCAGAAGAGGCAGGACACGGTGAAGTAGGTGCCGACGGCGAAGACGTCCCACAGCAGAGGCGAACGGAAGTTCGGCCACATGTCCATTTGGTTGGGGAGGGGGAACAGCCAGTACACGGCCCAGATGCGGCCGACGTGGATGCCGGGGAAGACCAACGCGCAGATGACCGCGAAGATGGTCATGGCCTCGGCGAAGCGGTTCACGCCCGTGCGCCAATCTTGTCGGAACAAGAAGAGGATGGCGGAGATGAGCGTACCGGCGTGGCCGATGCCGACCCAGAACACGAAGTTGACGATGGGCCATGCCCAGCCGGCGGGGTTGTTGTTGCCCCAGATGCCCACACCTTCCCAGAAGAGGTAGAGGATGAGGGAGCCGAGACCGGCCGCGCCCGAGGCGGCGAGGAGCCAGGAGAACAGCAGAGGACGGGGGGTGTCCTTCAGCTTGTACTCGGCCGCCTTGCACACCTGGTCAGTGATGTAGTGGAAGTCGTGGTCGCCCCGGACGAGGGGCTCACGGCCGGAGATTTCCTCTTTGAGGACCTCGTCGCCGTAGGTTTGGACTGTCGTATCGTAAGCCATGCTTGATTCCTCCAATCAGAACCCGTGCGCTCAGGTGCCAGCTTTGGCTGGGACGAGCTCCGGATTGGGGTTTTTGATCTTGGCGAGGTAGGTCGTGCGAGGACGGATGTTCAACTCGGAGAACAGCTCGTAGTTGCGCTCGTTCTTCTTCATTTGCGACACGCGCGACTTGGGGTCGTTGATGTTGCCGAAGACGATGGCGTCGGCTGCGCAGGTTTGCTGGCAGGCGGGCACCACAGCGCCGTCTTTGAGGTTCTTGCCGGTGCCGCCGTTGCGCTTGTCGACGAACTTGGCTTCTTGGATGCGTTGGGTGCAGTAGGTGCACTTTTCCATCACACCGCGGAAGCGGACGGTGACGTCGGGGTTGCGCTGCATCTGGTACATGTCGAAGCGACGGTCTTTTTTCTCTTCGGTGTACAGGTGCGCGGTGGCGGTGAAGTCGAAGTAGTTGAAGCGACGCACTTTCGACGGGCAGTTGTTGGCGCAGTAGCGGGTGCCGATGCAGCGGTTGTACACCATGGCGTTGACGCCTTCGGTGTCGTGCACGGTGGCGGCCACAGGGCACACAGGCTCGCAAGGCGCGTTTTCGCAGTGGTGGCAGAGCATCATCTGGTGGATGCCCTCAGGCTCGTTCACGTCGCCGCGGAAGTAGCGGTCGATGCGAATCCAGCTGAGTTCACGTCCCATGAGGATTTGGTCTTTGCCGACCGAAGGGATGTTGTTTTCAGACTGACAAGCCACCACACACGCGTTGCAGCCGGTGCAGGCGTTGAGGTCGATGACCATGCCCCACTGTTGGCCCTTGCTGTAGTCGAAGCCTTCGACTTCGTCGTGCATCTGGATGCCGCGGTTGGGCTTGGTGGGGTTCTTCGTCGAGAAGAACTCTTTGGTGTCGTGCCCGTCTTTGTCTTGGATTTTTTGCACCAAGACGCCGCCGGCCACAGCCGAGACATCTGCCTTCTTCGCGAAGTTTCTGTCTTTTTTGTATTCGTCGAGGGTGGCGGAGCGGGCGATGGGACGCTCGCCTTGGCCCGAGATTTTCTCGACGTCTTGGAACGGCTTTTGGTCGACCGAGAAGTGGTCTTGTGTCGACGCCAGGATGTGCGTCTTGCCGGTGGTCGACACCGTGACGCCGGTGGCGACGTTGGAGCCGTCTTTGGGCAGGATGCCTTCGACGCGGACGCCGATGCCGGTGGCCACTTCGCCGCCTTGGGTGCGGCCGTAGCCGCGAGCGATGGCTGCGGAGTAGGGCGCGTAGCCTGGCATGATGAAGGCGGCGATGTCGACGCTGCCTTCAGCGGTCTTCACGGTGACCACGTCGGCTTTGTAGCTGTTCTTGTCGAGCTTGGAGTTGACGCCGAGCTCTTTGGCGAGGCTGGGGCCCAGGAGGAGGGCGTTGTCCCAGCAGAGCTTGGTCATCGACTCGGGCAGCTCTTGCAGCCACGGGTTGTTGGCGCCGCGGCCGTCTTCGACTTTGTCGTCGAACACGAAGACCAACTCGATGCCGCCTTTGGACAGCGAAGCGGGCTTGATGGCGGCGAGGCCTTTGCCGATGGTGCTGCCGGCCGCCGAGGCGACTTTCAGCATCTGGGCCGAAGCGTAGCCTTCGAAGGCGTCTTTGTTGCCGTTGAGGGTGACCTTGCGACGCGCTTGGGCGGGGAGCACACCGTCGTGCAGGGCTTTTTTGAAGCCTGCGTCGTCGACAACGCCGAGGTCGTCGATCCAGGTGGTGCGCACCACGTCGTAAGCGTTGGTCTTCTTCTCGCCCGCGAGTTCGGCGAGAACTTGCAGCGTCATGCGACCGCCCAACAGGGGGGCGATGAGGGGCTGCACCAAGGAGACGGTGCCGTCAAAGGCCGCGCCGTCGCCCCAGCTCTCGAGGTCGTGGGCGAGAGGCAGGTGCCATTTGGCGCCGATGCTGCCCTCGTCGGCGAGGAGGCCGAAGTGGGCAACCCATTTGCCTTTGAGGGCGTCGGCGAAGCCCCAAGCGCCAGGGGAGGTGGCGGCGGGGTTGGTGCCGAGCAGCACCACGTCGGTGATGGCGCCCTTTTTCATGAGGTCGATGGCCTCTTGCAGAGCGACGCCGGTGTTCTTCGCGGCTTGGGGACGGGCGAAGGCCCAGTGTCCGGCGAAGGACGAGGCGTTCGACTCGCCTGAAGCTTCAGCAGCACCTTCGGTGCCGCCCGCTTCTTGGGCCCCAGCGTCGGCTTCAGCAGGTGCTTCGGCGGATTCGCCAGCCGGCTTGCCCATGGAGGCGAAGAAGGCGTTGGCTTTGTCGCCGGCCGCCGGGAAGGGCGACGACGGCGTGGCAATGCCCGAGGCGTAGGCGCCGAGGGCAGCGTTGACCATGTGGGCCAAGGCGTGCACGGCGGCCGGTTGGCGTTCGCCGACGATGACCACGGCCTTGCCTTTGTTGGCGAGGAGGTCTTTGGCGAGAGCCGGCAAGAACTTGGTGTTGGAGGCTTTGAAGCCTTCTTTGACGCCGAGGGCCGCTTGCGCAGCGGCGCCGCCGAATGCGTCGGGGAGCGCTGCGCCCTTGAACACCTTGGCGGCGAGGTCTTGCAAGAAGGCGGCGCCTTCAGACGAAGCGATGCGCAGACGGTTGTCAGACGACGCGCCCGTCGACGAGAACGTGGGCTCGACGGCGTAGAGACGGTTCATCTTGGTGGCGTCAGCGGCCGACTTGATGGTGAAGCCGTTGCGGGCGTTGCCGAAGGCTTTGCTGTGCAGCACCGATTCTGGGCCCGACGCCAAGAAGTCGCTGTCGAGGGCGACGATGACCTTGGCGTTGGTGAGGTCGGTGTGCACGCGGGCGCCAGCGCCGAACACCATCTCGGCACCGGCCGTGGTGTTGTTCTGGGCGAGGGCGTCCCAGCGCACGATGCGCAGGCCAGGCAGCTTTTTGGTGATGCCCGCGAGGAGGCGCTCACGCGACGGCGAGGTGCGGTTGTCGACGAAGAGAGCGACGCCTTTGCCGCCTTTGCCGTTCCACTCTTGGAGCTTTTTGCTCCAGACTTTGTCGAACGCTTCCCAGGTGGAGGCCTTGCCCGTCTCAAGCGGCTGCGCTTGGCGGTCGACGTCGTAGATGTTGAGGATGTCGGCTTGGGTCACCGCGTCGATGGCGCCCTTCGACATGCTGTGGTCGGGGTTGCCTTCGATTTTGGTGGGGCGGCCTTCGTGGGACTCGACGAGGACACCCACGGCGCCGTTGCTGGTGTGCAACGTCGACGCGAAGAAGTTGGGCACGCCGGGAATCATGTGCTCGGGCATCTTCGCGTAGGGGACGATTTTCTCGTCGGGGCGACGGATGCAGCCGGTGCCGAGGCCGGCGAGGGCCATGGAGGCGCCCATGAGCTTCAGCATCTCACGACGTTGCAGGCTGCCGGCTTCGCCTTCGGCGAGCTCGAGTTCACCACCGTCGGCGAAGGTGCCGTCGGCGGGGACCATGCCCTCGGGCATCACGCCCAAGGGGAACTCGTCTTTTTGGATGGCGAGGGCAGCGTCGGTGGCGTCGCGCTCGTCGAGGGACTTCCACCAGGTGGGGCCGCTTTTGTCAGCAGCGCCATCTTGCATGGGGAGGTCTTGATTGATGAGTGGGAGCTTGGTGGTCATCGGTGGCACCCCGAGCATTCAACGGTGGGCGGCTTGAGGGTCTTGGCTTTGGCCTTGGCCCCGGCAGTCCAGGAAGAGAATTCTTTGTGGGAGGGACCCCAGGTCATGTCGGTGATGGACACGCTGTCGGGGCGCAGAACTTCAGCAGGGTTGCTGCCGCGCGTTTCGAAGTTGCGAACGTTGCGGTGGCAGTCGAGGCACCAGCCCATGGAGAGGGGCTCGACTTGTTGCACGACCTCCATCTTGTCGACGCGGCCGTGGCAGCTTTTGCAGCCGACGCCTTGGGTCACGTGCGCGCTGTGATCGAAGTAGGCGTAGTCGGGGATTTTGTGAATCCGACGCCACTTGATGCCTTCAGACGCGTAGGTGAGCTCGCCGTCGATCTTGGTCTCGTGCAGCGGCGCCAAGCGTGGCGAATCGGTCTTCACCATGTTGTGGCAGTTCAAGCACACCTGCGTCGGAGGCACGCCTGCGTTGGCGCTTTTCTCGACGGCGAAGTGGCAGTACCGGCAGTCCATGCCGAGGTCGCCAGCGTGCAGCTTGTGGCTGTACGGAATGGGTTGCTTGGGCATGTAGCCCACGTCGGTGTGGGCCGGTGCAAACCAGTACCAAACGATGCCGATGGCGGCGATGGCGCCGCCGACCAGTGCGACGGCTCCCTTTTTCGGGATGTCGTTGGTCCACTTGGGGAAGATCAAGGCCATAGTGGGTGTCCTCGATGGGGCGGAAACGAGGGGTTGTCGATTCCTGGGTGGTGACGATGGTGTTCGCCGAGATGACGAACGTGTTCGCAAGAAGCGATCCACCCAGAGTTGGCGTTTCCGGCCGGAGTTTGGGCGCCTTCTTACAGCGCTGTTGACGCGGTGCAAGAGGAAAGAGGGGCATTTGTCGTCGAGAACGGCTCTCGCGGCAAATCCCCGCAGAACCCTGCGGCAAGTGCGGCAAAGTTGCAGTGGTCGACGCCGCGTGCGGCACATGTGAGCAGCACTAAGGTGCAACACGCGCCCGCAGATGCCCTCCAACTTGAGACGCTCTGCGCATCGATGGCGGGTTTCGCCTACCGTGATCGCCCGGCGCGTCCGCCGGACGAGGAGTCGGCATGCGAGCGCTGCACACATTTGTTTTGGGGTCTTTGTTGTGCACGGCACTGCTGGCGTCGGGCAACGCCGCCCATGCCGGCGCGTTTGACGACGCGCAGGCCAAAGCCGGCAAGGTGAAGAGCCTGAAGCAAGCGCTGAATGCGCTGGCCAAGCCGTGCGACCTCTACGACGTGGGCGGACACGAATGCCAAGAACGCCGCAAGAAGGTGCAGAAGAAGCTGCGGGCGAAGCCGCACTATTTGTACCTCGGCGTCGTCGAGCAGGGCTTCAAAGTCACCGGCATTCGCGGCCAAAAGGTGAAGGCGACCTGGGCGCCCATCGTCGACGCCGGCGGCAACATTGCCCTCACCGTCGGCAAACCGTTGCGGCTGAAAAAGGGCATGCCCGTCATGAAGTTGCTGCCGCTGAAGCTCACCTTGGCCGACGGCGTCTTCGACTCCGACCTCGAGCGGGCGGTGCGGCTCGGGCAGGTGTCCATCGAGGTCGTCGGCCGCTTCGGCAAGGTCTGGGAGAAGAAGCACAAGGGGGAGCCGGTGCGGGGCGTGGCGTTCAAGGCGACGCACATCCGTCTGTCGAACGCACGCAATGGCAAGCCCCTCGCCGAGGGACGCCTGTAGACGGCTGCACCGTCACGCGACGTCGTCGCTGGGGTACGCCACGACGGTGATGCGGTGCGAACGCACGCCGTCAACTGCGTCGTCGTCGCTGGTGCTCGATTGCGCTTCATAGCGGTCGAGCACCTCCACCAACTCTTGGCGCATGCGCTTGGCATCGTCGTCGCGAAGCATCACCTCACGGTGGCGCAAGACGACGTCGTCGGGCTGGGCATCGGTGAACACCCTCAGGTCGGATTGCAGGGCGCCGACCATGGCGACGGCCATGTCGTAGAGCAAGCCAGGCGGCCCCTCTTCGTCGGGCGGCGGCGTCAGCAGCGTCGGGGAGATGTGCAAGTTGGCGGCGACGGGGCGAAAGAACGCCTCCATCATGTTGCGCTTCTTCTTCTCGTAGGCGAGCTCGATGATGCCGGCTTCTTGCAGCACTTTGAGGTGGTGGTAGATGCGGCGGTTGCCGCGTTCGCCGAGGAGGTCTTGCAGTTGTCGGCCGCTGAGCGCCCGCCCCCGTTGTTTGACGTAGAGGGCGCGCAGGATGCGCAGCCGCAAAGGGTCGGCAAAGGCCTTCAGCACGTCGACGCGGTCGATCATCAACACCGGGTCGAGGGTGAAGGTGGCCTCGTCGTCGACGTCGAGGAGCGGGCTGGAATCAGAGTCGGACAATGGTCGGCCTATTCGGTGTCGTCGGTGTCGGTGTCGTTGAGGCGGGTCATCCACATGTTGATGCCGTGCTGCTCGAACTCCAGCCGGTCGTCGTCGGGCATGAAGCGGAGGCGCACGTTGGCGTCGTCGAAAGCGTAGTCGAAGTCGCGCTCATGTCGCAGCGGGAGTTGTGGGCTGTCGCCGAAATGCGCGGCCAATCCACCGTCGACCGCGAGGATGCGAATGGGCGGCAACCCCGGCGTGGCATAGGTGCCAGCGACGCCATCGAGTTGCGCGGCCGTTGGCGTGTAGGTCGACGCGGGCAGCGCTGGCAGGAGGACATCGGCAATCGCGTTGGCCAAGGCGCCGTGGTCGGTGCTGCCGTGGTTGCTGAGCGACACGACGACGACGCCGTCGTCGGGCGAGGAGGCCCACACTTGGCTGATGCGTGCGGTGAAGCCCGGGATGCTGCCGCCGTGCTGCACGGTGTTGCGCCAATTGGAGCGCCCATTGAACATGCCTGCGCTGTAGAACACGGGGCTGCCGTCGTTGAGCGCGCCCCGCTGGTTGAGGTCGACGTCGACGACACCGCGGGTGAGCCAGGCTTGTGCCCACGTCATGAGGTCTTGGGCGGTGGCGCAGAGGGCGCCGGCGGCGAACGGCTGCGACATGTGCACAGAGGCGACGGGGCCATCGCTGTTGTGCCCTTGGGCCCGTGGCGTCGTTGTGGGGTCGCGATCGCAGTACCCCGTCTGCGCCATTTGCAGCGGCGTGAAGAGCTTGTCTTCGAGGAGTTCGTCGTAGGCGCGGCCATACACGCCCTCGAGCACCATGCCCAACAAGAAGTAACCGGAGTTGGAATAGTCGAAGGCGTCGCCGGGGGCGAAGCGCAGCGGCAGGTGTTGAAACAGGGCCACCAGCTCGGCTTGGGTGTAGGCCTTTTGGGGGTCTGCGTTGAAGGCTTCGAGGCCGGTGTAGCTGGGAATCCCCGACGTGTGTTGCATCAGGTGCCGCAAGGTGATGCGCGCGTCGGCGCCGTACCCCGGCAGGTGGAAGGCCAAGGTGTCGTCGAGCGACAGCTTGCCTTCGTCGACGGCCAGCAGCAGCAAGGCGGCGGTGAACTGCTTGGTGACCGAACCAACCTCGAGCACCGTCGTCGACGTCATGGGGGTGCCGGGGTGGGCTTCGCCTGCCTCTGTGAACCAGGTGGCTCCGTCTGCGGTGCGAAAGACGCCGAGGGCGATGCCGCCCTGTGTCGGTGTGTGGGTTTGCAAGGCCGTGGCGATGGCGTCTTGCTCGGCTTGTGAAAACGACGGCGTGGCGACGTCGGGCGCTGGCGTTTGCGGCGCGTCGGGCGTGGGCGACGACGTCGAACAGGCAGGCACCACGGCCAGGGCCAAGAGCAGAGAGCACGAATGCAGCATGAGATGACGGATCACAGCGAACCTCCTGGGGTCACCCTCTGCCACAGACTGCCAACAGTCAAATTATTTTGACTGATGCACATCTATTCGCTTGGCAGCGGTGGGGGTTGGGGGGACACTGCCGTGTGTCTGTCGTTGGAGGCGTCTTTGCCATCGCTCTTTGATCACCCCGTCGTCACCCAGCGCTACTTCTTTCCGAGGGCAGAGGCCCCCCGGGAGGTGCACTGGCTGCGCACGCAGAACGCGCAGCTGGCCTGTCGACTGGCGATGCATCCCCAGCCGGGTGCGCCTTTGGTGGTGCACTTTCATGGCAATGGCGAGGTCGTCGCCGACTATGAGAGCCACATCCGGTGGTTTCATGACGCGGGTGCGTCGGTGTTGTTCTTCGAATACCGCGGGTATGGCGCATCGACGGGCGTGCCCGAGATGGCGGCCATGCTCGACGACGTGCAGGAGCTGAAAGACCTGCTGCCCTGCCCCCTCGACGACATCATTGTCTTTGGCCGCAGCGTCGGCTCCATCTATGCGGTGGAGATGGCGTCGACGTTTCGTCAGGTGAAGGGGCTGGTGCTCGAAAGCGCCGTGGCCTCGCCCATGGCCAGGGTGATGCTGCGGGCGCATCCTGGAGAGCTGGGCGCCACCATGGAGGAGCTCGAAGGCGAGGCCGCTCGGCTGTTTGACCACCAGGCGAAAATGGGGCGGGTGAAGTGCCCCACGTTGTTGTTGCATGCGGAGCACGACTCGCTCGTCCCTGTCGACAACGCCGTGCAACTGCACGCCTGGTGTGGGTCTGCCCGCAAGGAGCTGGTGCGGCTGCCGGCAGGCGACCACAACAGCATCATGGGCGCCAACTTGCAGCGCTACACGGCCGCGTTTGTCGACTTTGTCGACGGGCTGTAGCGCAAAGACGGGTGTGTCAGCAGTCCAGCGGCCAGGCGACGTCGACGTAGCGAATGAGGCTTGTGCCCTGCCCGCAGTCGGCTTTGTCGACCGGGCAACGACGTGTGCTGAGGGGGAAGACTTCGATGCGCACCTGCACACGCTGGGCGCTGTCGTCGTCGACGGCGCCGTCGAGGACATCTGACAGCGACAGCTTCACCCTGCGCTCGGTCTGCCGGTCGAAGGCGGTGGTGTCGAGGAGGACGGTGCGCCACGGCGTCGTTGGCCGGCCCCCGTTGCTGCGCCGGCTGGCCACATGAACGCCGAACGTTGGAGGGGGCTGCGGCTCGGTGACGTCGTCGTTCGGCGGCTGCGGGGCGGGCACGGCGGGAACGCGGACGAAGAGGTGGGTGGCGTCGGACGCCGTGCGGATGCTCCACTTGGCGGCAGGGTCGCACGATTTGATTTGCTGTTGGGGGTCGACACTCATGAACCCCCTGGCGGCGGCCGTGACGTTGCCGCTCGTCGACGACGTCCACTTCAGCAGGCACTGCCCTCGGCCTTCGCCTTTGACGTCGGCGGCGATGCTCCAAGTCTTCGACGTCGAGGGCGGGCCGTCGCACCACGTGGCCAGCTGGAGGGTGGCGTCGGCGGGTTCGTAGGCGTTGACGTCGCTGTGTTTGAGGTGGCGCTGCGCTCGCTTCGCCGTCGACGCGGCCTCCTTGCTCTTCACCCGGCGGTAGACGTCGGCGAGCCGGGCTTGCAGAAACACGTTGTGCGGCAGCAACGCCGCCGACCGCTCGACGGGGGCCACAGCTTTTTGCAGGTGCTTCTTTGCCGCCTTCGTGTTCGACGTCGGCGGCGCTTTGGCCAGGTGGCGCTCGGCACTGCGCACCAAGGCGTTGACGTCGGGGGCCTTCGCCTTGAGGAAGGTCGACTTCACCCAGCCACGCGGCTGACAGCGATGCCAGGTGGGGCCGGATTCGCCGCTGTCATCGTAGACTTCTTTGGTGGCGACGACGTACGACCACGCGCCGTCGTCGTGCAACAAGGTGACGACGTCGCCGGCTTGCACTTGGTGCACCACCTTGCCGTCTTTGCTGCGGCGGTCGCGCACGTTCAACGTGGAGGCGTGGATGAACCGCTGGCGGGGGATGGACTGCACGGTGTTCGTCACGCAGCGCGTTTTGCGTGGAGCGGGTTTGGCTTTGTCGCCCCAAAAATGCCAGGGGTTGGCGTGGATGCGAATGACGGTGGCGGCGCCTTTGCCCTCGACGACGTCGGACTCGCCTTTTTGCCGGCCGCTGCCGACAAAAAAGAGGTGTCCGCCGACGCCTTCTGCCTCGACAACGGCCATCTGTATGTCGCAGCCGGCGCGGGGCCCTTCTTCGGTGGCCTCGTAGGCGCGGCCGTCGACGAAGCCGGCCTGTTGTGCGGCGGCCAGACGTTCATCGATGGACGGCAAGCGGTGCCCTTTGCCAGCGTCGCACTGGCCTTCAGCACGGGCCACGGCGTCGATGGTGAACCCGCTGATGTAGGCCTCGCGCTCGCCCAAGGCGTAGACGCCCCCGGGCACGCGCACCGACGTCGACGACGTGGCGGGTTGTGCCTGCGACGTCGACGCCGACAACAACAGAATGATGGCGATGCCGGTCGACTGACGCATGTGGCCTCCCTGGTCGTCGATGGTGGCCTTTGCCGGTGTCGGACTCAAGAGACGGCGCGCCTTGTGCCGGTCTGTGGCTGCCCCCTTGACGATTGCCCCGTCGAACGCGATGCCGACGTCGTTTTCGTCGAGCATTGTCATGTCTGAAACCACCGCTGCCGCACCTGCTGAGTCGACGTCGTCGTCGACGACACCTCCTGCCGGCGCCGGTGTGTCTCGCGGATTGGCGACGCTGGTGCTCTACCTGCTGGCGGTGTTCTTCACCGTGAAGGTGGCCGCCGCTTATGTCTTGATGGACGCTGGCAGCGGTCTCGCGCCGTTCGTTGCCGTCGTCCCTGGGATGTGGGGCGACGTGCTGCTGACGACGTTGTTTTTCTGGGTGGCGTTTCCGCTGCGCCACACCCGGTGGTCGTGGGGGCCGATGCCTTTGGCGGTGGCCGTCGGCGTGTTTGCAGCTGGGTCGTGGACGAGCTTTTTGGTGACGCAGACCTGGATGACGTGGCAGCGCTTGCGCGGCGACGAGAACGTCACCCTCAAAGACGTCAACCAACTCGGAGAGTATCTGGCGCCCGGCATCGCACTCATCGCGGTGGCTGTGTTGTGGCTCCCTGTCGTCGTCGCCGTGGTGCGCAAAGCGCCAAACGTCGTCGAGAAACTGCAGCAGAAACGAACGGGGCTGGTGCTGCCGGCGGTGGCGCTGGGCTTGTTCGTCCTCGACACGTTCACCGCGCCCATGGGCTTGTATGGCTTGTCGGAGCAGCCGGTGCTCGAGGTGGCGCGTTCGGCGTTTGTCAAACTCGAAAAGGCCACAGAGCCGTTGCCTCCGTCTGAATTCAAAAAGCTGCACCGGCCGCTGACGTCGTACGACGAGGGCCCACCCCCCAGTGCGCCCATGCCCCCCAAGAACACCATTTTGTATTTGGCCGAGGGCATTCCCACCAAACACACCAGCTTCTCGGGCGTCGTCGACACCACCCCGAACTTGCACCGCCGCTGGCAAGACCACGGCCTGTTCTTCGACCGCTACTACACCCACACCCACCGCAGCATTCACGCGCTGTTTTCGACGGTGTGCAGCCACTATCCGCCCGCCACCGTCGACGCCATGAGCGCGCTGCACCCGCGCATCGACTGTGGCTCTCTGATGGAGACCCTCGACGGGCTCGATGGCATGCACCAAGGGTTGTTTCACGGTGGCCGCTTTTCGTTCGCCAACAAACTCGCGCTGCTCGCGCGCCGAGGCTTCGATGTCACCGTCGACACCGACGATTTGTCTGACCCATCCAAGTGGGAAGAAACCTGGTGGGGCATGGACGACCGCGCTGTGGTGCAAGCCGCGCTCGACTTCGTCGACAGCGTGCCCAAAGACGAGCGCTTCTTCTTGATGATTGTGCCCATCGCGCCGCACGAGCCGTACGACGTGCCCAAGAACGCTGGCGTCGAAAAACGCATCAAGGGCGGCACGAAGAAGACCAACCGTTTCTTGCGCGCCGTGAAGTTCTCCGACATGGCGTTCGAACAGCTGATGCAAGGCCTTGAAACCCGTGGACGCTACAACGACACCCTCACCGTCTATGCCCCCGACCACGGCAACTACGTCGGTGAGCCCGCACGCCCGACGCGCGGAAAGCGCATGATCTACGAGGGCAACGTCAAAGTGCCGTTGGTGTTTTTGCACCCCGGCTCGTGGACGGGCCAAACGTCACATCGCTTGGCCGCCCAGCTCGACCTCTCGCCCACCATCACCGCCGTCATGGGCGCCGAGCCCGACCCCCGCGACTGGGGGCAGAACGTGTTCGGCAACGCCTACGAGCGCAAACGCGTCTACCTGCTGAAGACGCGGGGCACGGAGCCCTACGTCGGCCTCGTCGACGGCCACTGGAAGTTCATCCACGAAATCTCCACCGGACGCAGCGAGCTGTATGACCTCAGCGTCGACGCCGATGAGCGCAACAACGTCGTCGAGGCGCATCCTGCGCTGGTGCGCAAGTGGATGGCTGACGGCCTTCGTGTGCGGCAGGCGCAGCGCAAGACGTTGTTGGCCGTCCCCGCCCTCGAGGAAAAAGACGGCGATGCCGGCGTGTTGTTCGACAAAGCCAAGCTGGTGTGCGCCGAGGACGGCAGCTGCAAAGGAGCGACCATCAAGTCGGGAACCTGCAAAGGCAAGTGGACCAAGGCGCCCTGCCTGACGATGAACCTCCCCAAAGACAGCAAGGTGGAGATCGCTTTGCCGTCGAGCTTGGTGGGTGCCTACGACTCGGTGCGCGTGCGCTGGTGGAACCGCGAGCGTCGTCTGATGGGCAAGGCCAAGATGACCCTGCGCTATGGCGACAAGACGTTTGCGCCCACCCCCCAGCGCAGCCGCAACGATGGGCACCGGGTGTTTCCCGTCCCCCATGTCAACAAGGGTGACGACGTGCCGTTGATCCTCCACATCGAAACCTCGGCGAGGATGAAGCCGATGGTGGAGCTCTTTGAACACTAGGCAGGACGGGTGCGGCGCGTTGCGCGCACCGCGTCCTGCCTTTAACGACCATTTGCAGTGGATGATGGCGTCGCTCTCTGCTGAATGGCATTTGACTGCAAATGGTCGACGATGCCTGTTTCTCATCCTCACCGACGTCGTCACGTCGTCGTCAAACGGTGGTTTGGGGGCGCTCGAGTCAGGGCCCGCGCGCTTCGCGGCGCCGGGGCCCTGCCTTCAACGACCATTTGCAGTGGATGATGGCGTCGCTCTCTGCTGAATGGCATTTGACTGCAAATGGTCGACGATGCCTGGTTCTCATCCTCACCGACGTCGTCTCGTCGTCGTCAAACGGTGGTTTTGGGATGCGCTCGAGTCAGGGCCCGCGCGCTTCGCGGCGCCGGGGCCCTGCCTTTAACGACCATTTGCAGTGGATGATGGCGTCGCTCTCTGCTGAATGGCATTTGACTGCAAATGGTCGACGATGCCTGTTTCTCATCCTCACCGACGTCGTCTCGTCGTCGTCAAACGGTGGTTTGGGATGCGCTCTGGTCAGGGCCCGCGCGCTTCGCGGCGCCGGGGCCCTGCCTTCAACGACCATTTGCAGTGGATGATGGCGTCGCTCTCTGCTGAATGGCATTTGACTGCAAATGGTCGACGATGCCTGTTTCTCATCCTCACCGACGTCGTCTCGTCGTCGTCAAACGGTGGTTTTGGGATGCGCTCGAGCCAGGGCCCGCGCGCTTTGCGGCGCCGGGGCCCTGCCTTCAACGACCATTTGCAGTGGAGGATGACGTCGTTCTCTGCTGAATGGCATTTGACTGCAAATGGTCGACGATGCCTGTTGGGCGGCATCACCGACGTTGTTGACGCTGTGCGCGAGGCATGAACGACCATTTGCGGTCAAACGTCGACCTAAAGACCTCGGCGTCATCACCGCCGCAAATGGTCGCAGGGTCATTGCTTCGCAATGACCCGACCACGACACCAGTTGCGTTTGGCAGCGACGTCACGGGCGGTGTATCCCTGGGGCGGCGTCGTCGTCGACGTCCGCGCCGGAGATGCACATGCGCCTGCCCTGCCCTGCTTGGATGACCCTGATGGCCTTCGTCATGGGCGCCGCTGCGGCATCGGCCCAGTCGGCCGACGCAGGCGTGCCCGTCGACGACGGCGGCGTGGCGGACACTGTCGTCGACGGCGGGCCCCCACCAGACCCAGCTCCCTTTCTCGACGTCGACCTCCCGCCGCCTCCGCCTCCGCCGTCGACGACGACGGAGGCCAAACCGGTGCAGACGACACCGTCGTTTGAGCCCGACTTGGTGAGTGGTGCGGCAACGCCCAAAGAAACCGTCGTCGTCGAGCCTGCCCCCGACGTGCACTTCGTGGTCACCGGCGGCCTCAGCGGCATTCGCTCAGGCACCGAAGCGTTCTTCAACTCGGCTGCGTTTCGGGGTGCAGACGGCGCCCCCTTCTTCATGGAAGACGCGACGTTGACGGCGCTGCGCACGCACGACGCCTTGTACTTTCGCACCGACGCCTCGCTCGACGAGGAGACTCTCCTGTGGGCGGCGGCGTCGGCCCGCAAGACCAAACACCAAGCCCACCTGTTGTTGTCGCCGAGCACCCTCGCCGTCAGCCTCGACGACACCAGCCGCGATGTCTTTGCCACGCCACGGGGCCAGCTCCTCGGCCGCGCCATGGCCGCGGTGCAACTGACCCGGCAGGTGGAGCGCGTCGAGCTGCCCAACGGCGCCGCGGTGTGGGCCGTCGCCGACGCTGCAGGGCAGCGTCCCCTGCGGTGGCCCACCGAAACCGACCCGTTGCAGGTGGTGCCCAGTGCCCGCGGTCGCCTGTCGCTCACCGCACCCACCGGCGACACCCCGTCGCCTGTGTTTTTGTTGGCGCGCACCAAGGCGTCGACGCCACGGGCCTTCGGCATCGTCGACGAATTGCTGCAAAAGGCAGGCGGCAAAGCCACCTACCTCGACGTCGGCGGCGCTTTGTCGAGCGACACCGACGCCACGCAAGAGACCGCCAACGCCGTGAAGCAGCTGCTGTTGGCGCGCTCGCCCGCGGTGTTGGGCGCAGGCCGCGCCGAGTTGGGCGCGCGCCACCTCGACGACAACGTGCTGAAAGACGCGCCCTACGTGTTGGCCGCGACGTCGGCGTTGGCGCCGTCGTTTCGCCGGGTGACCACGCCCACCCAACGCCATGTGTTGTTCGTCGCTCTTGGCGGGCTCGGCCGCCGCACCCGGGCGTTGTTGCCTGCCGATGTGAAGACGTTGTCGACGTCCGAGACGGTGCTGCTGGCCGGCGAGCAGGCCTCCAAGGCAGCCACCGACCTTGTGGTGGGCATGGCCCTCTCCAAAGAAGGGCAGAGTGCGGCCTTGGCGTCGTCGACGTTTGACCTTGTGTTTCACTTGTCGTCGTCGAGGATTGCCGCGCTGCCAGCCTCCGACGACATTCACCTCAAAGACAACCACGCCCGTGGGTTTCACGCGGGCCCAACGCTGGTGCGGGTGAGTTCTGCGGATGTCACCGAGGTGCGGGTGTGGTTCGACGACAGGCGCCAGGTGGAGCGCATCCAAGTGCGGCGGACCCCCATCGTCGACGAAGGACGCGAGGCCGCCGACGGCGTGCTGGCATTGCAGGGCCAACAACAACGACAGCCAAAGAACCCGCCCGGGCTGCTCAACCGCGCCCACCTCGACGACGACGAGCAGGAGTGGACGGGCAAAGACCTCACCCGCGTGCTCGGCAGCTTTGTGCGCACCCAGCTGGGGGTCGAGATGGCCATCTTGCGCGAGCGGCCGAGCCCGGTGCCCATGCACGGACACATTCCGCCCGCGTTGGCGGAGGCCTGGCTGCATGGTCGGGCGCGGGTGCAGACGGCGAACGTCCGTGGCGACGCTTTGCTGAAGATGTTCTCGGCGTTGTCGACGGGGCAGCTGAAAAACCGCTTCTATGTCGTCGGGGGGTCGCGCTCGAAGAAGACGGTGGGCATGCGTCCCATCGTCGCCACTGAGTTCTACTCCGTCGCCTTCACCCCTGACCTCACCGCCGAGCTGGCGAGCGTCGGCATCGCTTTGAACAAGACATCGACGACCGAAGACGAACGTCCGCTGTTCACCTACGCCCGCCGTGGCCTCGCCGAACAAGCCGACGCCGCCACGTTGCAGCACCTCCTCGACAGTGCCGACGGCGAGCCCACCCATGCCTTTGTCGCCGAACTCACCGACGTCGCCGTGGGCATCATGGGCAATGCCCGCACCAACAACTATGCGTTTGGCACCGTGCAAAATGCCCGCGTGCAAAACCCCGCCTACATGGGGTTCAACCTCGACGGCACTGCCGCCGTCGCCTACGACGGGCCTTGGGTGTTTGTGGGTGCCCGACTTCAATCGCAGTTTGCCGCCCAAAGCCAATGCAACTTGGCCGCCGACGACGCGGCCGGAGACGTCGCCCCCACCGACCTGTCGTTTGAGCGGCTGGGCCACGAAGTGTGCAAGGCGCAGTTTCGTCCGGCGCGGCAGGTGTCGTCGTTCTTGGAGTCGCGCGACCTGCTCCTCGCAGAGAGCGAAGCCCGCCTGGTCTTGCACCGTCTGTTGGATGCCCCGCCCGCGTGGACGCCGTCGCCGACGTTGAAGGTTGCCTTTCAAACAGAGTGGACACCGGCAGAAGGCGAAGACGCCCGTCGACGCAAAGAACTCCGCCTGTCGTTGGGCGGCACCTTGAGTCCGTCGGCGGTGTGGAAGCAGATCGCCCTCGCCGCTCTCGTCGAATACGACCTTGCCTATGAACAGCTGAACCCAAACGAGCTCGAAAGCATCGACCACTTCTTGCAGCCCACCCCCGGCAGCGTCGAGGCCGGCCTTGAGGGCTCCGTGGAGATGGCGCAGAAGCTCGGCAGCTTCATGCTGAAGTACGACGGGATGGCCCGCGCCTACGTGCCCACGCCCGACGACAGCGACGATGACTTGTTGTTTCTCACGCAGCACGTGGTGCGGCTCGAGGCGCCCCCCGTGTGGGGCATCCGTTTTGGCGCGTTTGCCGACCTCTTCGTTGCCGCCCCCAAAACCGACCCCTTTGAACGCGGATTGGCGGCGTCGCTCATCCTCGGCGTTTCAGCGTCAACGAGCGGGCGGTTCAAGTCGCTGCCGACGTTGCGGCCGTTGGCCTCCGTGCCCCGCTGAGGCAATGGCTTGGCCTGCTGGCCCACCTATTCCGATTTAGGCATACTTCGCGTCGTCTTCGACGAGGTGTTTTTTGTTTGTCATCGCCACCGGCCTAGAACGCAATGTTCTGACGCGGCGGCCCATGCTGTGCGCGTCGCTCGTGCTGGTGTGGGCCTTGGTGCTTCTGGCGCTGTTTCGCGACACCGACGGCTCGATGTTGGTGTACGCCGACCTGCCGAAGCGCGGCATTGTGCAGTGGCAAGGGCTCACCTATTTCTTCTTGCACGCCAGCATCGACCACCTCGTCGGAAACGCCCTGGTCTTCGTTCTCATCGTCGGACCCATCTTGGAGATCACCTGGGGTCGGGTGGGTCTGCTGAGCTTGTTGCTGCTCGGCTCGTTCGCAGGAAGCCTGGTGCACAACTTGATCGGCGACCCGAACGTCCCCATGGTCGGCGCGTCTGGCGGCATCGCCGCCTGCGTGGGCGCATTGTTGGCCCGAGCCCCCACCCGCCGCATTGTCTTTCGCGGCTGGCTCCTCAAGTTCTGGCGGTGGCACGTGCCCGTCTGGATGTGGGCCATCACCGGCTTTGTCCTCGACGTTCTCTTGGCGCTCATGTCCATCGCTTTGGGCTCGAAGGGGGGTGGGGTCGCAGCCGGGGCCCACATCGGAGGTTTTCTCTTCGGGCTGGGCGCGGCGTTGGTGATCGTTTGGCTCGGTCTCGAGGAGCGGGTCTTGCCCTCGCAGCGGGCAGACACCATGCGAAAGAAGCTCGGGTTCGCGAAAGGCATCTACGACGCCATCGACAACCAGGAATTTGCACGCGCTCGCATGGTGTTGCAGGCAGCTGTGCGCAAAAACCCCAACAACACCGACGCGGTGGTGTTGGCCGCGAAAGTTGAAGTCGCCAGCCATGCGCCTGACGCGGCCCACACGGTGCTCGATGCATTGCGCAAAGTGGGGCAGTCAGAGGACGGCTTGGCCGTCGCACGCGCCTTCGAAGAGCTCGCCCCTGACAAGCCGCTGCTGCAGATGCTTGACGGCGCCACGCTGTTTCGGCTGGGGCGCAGCCTCTTGCCCAACAGCGAGACCCACGCCCTCGGACGGGAGCTCCTGCTGATGTCTGTGGCGTTTGAAGCTCCATTGCGACGAGCGGCTTTGGAGTCGTTGCTCGACGACACCGCCATGCTCCTGCAACACCGCTATCGGTGGACGCGACGGCTGGTGGGTGAAGTGCTCCAAGCGACGCCCACCTCTCTGTTCAAGAGCACCCGCCGTGCATTGGAGGTCGAAAGCAGCGTGCTCGACGACTTCGAGGCCCTTCTCGACACCGACCCCCAGGCGGTGCAACTGGTGCCAGCCGCCGTCGAGGTGATGGCGCATCGACGAGAGCAACCTCGGATCCAATCTCTGCTCCGCCGGGCGCTGCGACACCAGCCCACAGGGGCCCAGCGCGCCGAGGTCGTCAAGCTCCTCAGGCGGTACGACCGCTGACCGGCTTTCGTCCACGGCGAAGGGCCGCGCGCCCTCTGCCGACGACGACGCCGTGACGCTCAACTTTTGGTGAACGCCCGCGCCGACTCAAAAACGATGTCTTTGAAGGCGTAGTCTTTGCCTTCGTGGCGCACGCGCAAAGCGCGTTTGACGACGAAGTCGAACAGCAACGGATTCACTTTGAAGACTTCGTTGCACTGCTGCCGCTGGTGGCGCGTGATGTAGCCCAGCTTCTCCAGATACCGCGTCGACACCAAGAGGTTCAGCGCCGGCAGCGGGAAATCGGAGCCATTCAGCAGGCGGTGGTGCAGGTCTTGGCGCAGGATGATCTCGCGCAGCGGACGTCCACAGCGGTTGAATTGCGTCATGGCCGAAATGTCGGCGTAGAGCTGGCCTTCCCACTGTTTCTCGTCGAGCAACCGCACCATGAGGTCGAAGCTGTCGGCCATGACGCCGTGGCCCGCATCGAGGTCTTCGCCCTCGCCAAGGCCCGCGCAGTGGGCGACGATGATTTTGGCGCCGTGGTCGAGGGCCAACCGCAGCCGGAGCACGTCGCCCAGTCGCTGGCTGCCTTCGGAGTCGGCCGCCTGCTCTTCGCCAGCGTGCACCAACAAGGGGATGCCGTGCTCGGCGGCCCGCTTGTAAAACGGAATGCACTTCTTGTCGGCGGGGTCGATGCCCATGGCGTTGGGCAGCCACTTCACGCACACCGCGCCTTTGTCGACGGCGTCGTCGAGGCGGTCGAGGGCGTCTTTGCGGTAGGGATGCACGCTGCACCCCCACTCGAGGTCGGGCTCTTTGGCAGCGAGGCCTTGCACGAACGCGTTGGGCACGGCGAATTCGGTGTGCTCGGGCTGCTCTTCGCCTTGGTCGTCGACGCGGTAGTCAAAGGCCAGCAACACCATCCGCCCTTGCGGGTTGGCCATGCGGTGCAGGTTCAGCACCCGGCGGATGTAGTCGAGTTCGGCGGTTTTCTCGTCGACGAGCCCCCCCGCGTGGGCCATGTAAAAGTCGTACAGAAAGCTCTTGTAGAACTCCTCGCGGTAGGCGGGGTTCACGTAGGCGCCGCTGCCCGTGGCGCCGTTGCCGATGACGTGCGCGTGGCTGTCCCACACTTGGCGGCGGTCGAGGCCGTCGTAGGCCTTGCGCACGAAGCTGCGCACCCCGAATGGAACCTGCGCCGGAGGGGGGGCCAGCACCGCGCGTCTCAAAACAGGACTGCACGCAGATGCCGCGCCCAAGGCGGTGGTGGCCAGGGCACCTTGCAGCATTTGTCGACGAGAACGGCGTGGGATGGACGTCATGAGGCTCCCGTGGGCGTGGGGTCAGAGGCCGCGCCATGCCTCATCTGTGGGCAGGTGGCAACGCCGCGCATCAAGGATCTGGGCCCTCGTGCCGATGTTCAGATGTGGGAGGCGAACCGCAGCATGGGAGTGCGTGCTGCAGACCACGCGGGGACGTAGGACCGGCCATGACCATTGCCATGCCACCTCTAGACGCCGCCAGCGTGTCGCGCGCCCGCCTCACGGACCCTCGCCTTGCGCAGACCTTTGGGCACTTCGCGCGTGCAGCGTGGGGGCCTGTGGCCCGCGACGTCTATGCCTGTCGCCACGCTCCGGAGGAGATGGCGCGGCTGTTGTCGCGGCATCCGTCGGCTTGGATGCGGGTCAAGGCCTACCTGCGGCACTGCGACCTCATTGACGACGACGGCGACATCACCCTCGACGACGTGTTGCAGCGGCTGGGCCCCAACTTGGCCGACCTGGTGTTGCTGTCGGACTTGATGTCTGCGCTCAACGACCTCCCCTCGGTGCGTGGCTTTTCGCTGGCGCGGTTTCGCACCCAGTCCATGCAGGTGGCGCTGATGACCGCCGAACAGGCCGACGACGTCGACCGCGCCTTTGCGGCGGGCCTGCTGCACGGCGTCGGCGAGCTCATTTTGGCCCACCGCTATGCCCCCCAGATGGAGGAGGCCTATGAGACTTCCGTGGTGCGCGACCTCCCCCTCGCCGAGGTGGAGCGGACGCTGGTGGGCATGGACCACCACATGGTCGGCGCGTATGTGCTGCGGGAGCGTGGCGTCGACGCCACGGTCGTCGACGCAGTGGCCTGCCAGAGCGACACGCCGCGCGAGGAGCCGCTGACATCGTCGGCATTGGCGCGGCAGGTGTCGATGGTGCGGTGGGAGGTCGTCGCCGGCCGGGGCAAGCGATACGACTGGCGGTCGGCGCCCCCACAAACGCCGCCCGCTGCGCGGCCGCATTTGGCATCGCTGTAGGCGACTGCGGGCGCTAGGCGACGTCGTCCAACTCCTCCTCGAGCACCATGGTCTTGCCGTCGACGGTGACCAGCGCGCGTCGGCGCCGCCATTGCCACACGCCGGTTTTGTAGAGCGCGATGAGCAGCAGCGCGGTCAGCGACAAGGTCATGGCGTGGGCGCTCAGCCCGTCGGTGAGGGCGCGGATGTGCCCCTGCAACGCCGTGCCGAAGGCATAGCAGCCGAACACCCACACAAACTGTGCGAAGGCCATCATCGGGTAGAACACCCGTCGACGAATGCCTGCCGCGGCGGCGATGGCGCAGGTCACGGCGCCGGGGCTCGCGAGGAGCACCAGGGGGGAAGCACGGCGCATCCAACGCTCGGCCCACTCCAACTTGCGCAGGGGGATGCCGTTTTTCTCGAGAAGCGCATGGGCTTTTTCGCCGGCGGCGCGGCCGAATTCATAGCCGATGGTGCATTTGGTGAGCGACACCCCCATCGCCGACACCCAAAAGCCCAACGCCGACATCACGCCGGCGGCGGCGACGAGGTTGTGCATGAAGGGGCTGAGCCACACCAACGCGGCAGGGGCGGTGTCGAGGAGCGCAGGCGCCAACGCGGCGCTCAACATCCGGGCGGTGCTCATGAGCACGAAGAGGCCGCCCCAAAAACGCAATGGACGCACCCGGAGCGGGCCGAGGGTCAACCAGGTTGTGCCGTCGGGGGCGTGCGACATGTGCTCTCCTGTTGTGCAATTGAAGCACGGTGCAGGAGGTGGGCAAGGGTGGGAGCATCTCACCCTTTTGGGATGTGGGTGAAGGCGGGCTCGGGGTCGCAGGGAGCTGTTTTCGTTGGTGCGTCATAAGTGTTTGAAATTCAACGAGTGGCATGCAGGCGCAGGCCTCCATTCGCATGCAGGCGCAGGCCTCCAGCGTCGTAAGCGGCGGTTTTTGTTGGCACTCATAAGTGGCTGAAATTCAACGAGCGACATGCAGGCGCAGGCCTCCATTCGCATGCAGGCGCAGGCCTCCAGCGTCGTAAGCGGCTGTTTTTATTGATCTCGTAGGTGGCTGAAATTCAACGAGCGACATGCAGGCGCAGGCCTCCATCCGCATGCAGGCGCAGGCCTCCATCCGCACGCAGGCGCAGGCCTAAAACTGCCAGCCCAGCTCCACATCAAACACCGCCGACCACGCCCCCTTCATGCCGATGGTGGTGGCGCCGTGCCCCTCCAAATCGTCTTCGCCATAGTCGATGCGGTACGTCCGCTGCACGCCCAAGTTGAGAAACAGAATGGGCAGAATCTGCAAGCGGCCGCCCATGAAGAACAGCTCGTTGTCGGTGGAGAACTGAAACGCCTTCGTCCAATCGTCGACGTTGTGCAGGTGGTAGGTGGCGAACAGCTGCAACCAGCCCAACCCGTTGGTTTCGGCGTGCACCGCCATGTTGCGCGCAGAGGGCACCGCCTCCACACCGCCGCCGCCCACGGCCCATGCATCTTCATACATGGCGGTGATGGCGAGGACGTCGACCCACTGGTAGCTGGCCTCCAAGTAGTAGCCCGCCCGCATCGGCTCGTTCGCCTGCGTCGACAAAAAAGCAAACTTCGTCGGCAGCGTCGCCCGCTGGGTGGGGTCGGTGTTGCCAAAACCCAGCTGGTATTTGTCGGCCTCGTACATGGTGTTGAAGTAGCTCGGCAAGAACTGGGGCTGAAAGACGCGTCCTTCGGCGCGAAAGCGCAGGGCGTGTCGGGCCTTCAGCTCACGCGGCTCTTTGCCCAACAGCACGTCGGTGGGGAGGTCTTCTTCGGCCTGGGCCACCTGGGCGCCAAAGCTCATGCGCAACAATGCGCCGACGGTGCCGCCGCCTGCGTTGAACGCCGCGATCCCGGCGCTGTCGACGGCGGGGAAGAACAGGTGCGAATAGTCGCCGTACAACTTCAAGTCGACAAAGCCCCACTTCACAGCCTTCAGCTCGACGTCGACGCCGGCGCCTTGCACTTGGTGCCCCAACAACAGTTGGTCGCTGTTTTCGTGCAAGAACTGTTTGGCTTGCCCGGGTGTGTCGTTGATGACGTACTGCACCCGCTGGTCGGCGGGGTTGTTTGTCGTCGTCAACACCGCGGGCGTGTTGAGGTCGGTGACGTACGAAGCGCCCACCGAGAGGCTTTTGGAGAAGTAGTCGTCGAGAAACAGCCCCAACGGCTTGATGAACGCCAAGCCACCGATGACGCGGGGGATCGGCAGCGGGCCGCCCACCACCTCGATGCCGCCGAAGTCGGCGTAGGCGTCGAGCTCGGCCATCAACAGGTCGTTGTCGAGGTCGACGTTGGGCGTGTAGCGCCGCATGAGCTGACCGTGGCCGATGGTGTGGGCGCGTTCGCGGGTGATGTCGACGTAGAGGCGGTCTTCTTTGTTGCCCCAGGTGATGTGGCGAATGGGGCGCAGCAAGTCGGTGTAGGGCGCGTTGATGGCGGCGTCCCAGTCTTCGGTGCGGAAGTTGCCGACGCCGCTGGTGAGGGTGCCAAAGGTCGAGGGGTCGATGACGTTCAGCTGGGTGGTGTCGAGGAGCTGAAAGCGCAGGGGCACTTCGACGGCGACGCTCAGCTTGCGCCAATGCAGCTGAAAATTTGGACGCACCACGCCGTAGCCAATGCCGTCGATGAAGTCGAGACCGAGCCCGACGCCAAAAGCGGTGCGGGCGTTGTGCAACCGGATGGCCCCAAAGCGCGACAGCTCCCCTTTGCGAAACGGCATCTTCGGGCGCGGCCAGGTCTTGCCGTCGTACGTCGTGCCCGAGCCGTCGTCTTCGAGGCCCGACGGCGGCTTGCCCTGTGGTTTGGGGTTGCCGTCTTCGTCGTATTCGATGCGAAACGCCTCTTTCTGAGGCTCAGGCGGTGCCTGCTGGGCGGGCGGCGGCGTCGACGAGGTCGGCTGCGAACGCGGCTGTGCTTGCGCGGTGGACGACGGCGCGGTCGTCTTCGGCTGCGCAGGTGAGGCCGGGGTTGTCGTCGTGCGCTGCGGCGTTTGCGCCGTCTTCGCCGACGGCGGCTGCGCCTTTTGTGCGGCCGTCTTTTGTGCCGCCGTTTGGGGTGGCGTCGTTGTCGGTGAGGTCGGCCGGGTTGTCGTCGGAGACGGGGTCTCCTTCAATGCCGTCGGCGGCGCATCCAGCTCGTCGGGGGCGGCCACCACCGGAGGCATCCGCGGCACTTTGACGACGTGGTCGAACACAGCGTCGACCTTCTTTTTGCCCATGCGGCCGGGGTACCAGGTGGTGGTGTCCACCATGCGCAGCGCTTCGCGGGCCACATCAGGATGCGGCGCTTTCACCAGCAGGGCGCTGCGGGTTTCGCCTTCTTTGGTGACCTCGACGCGCACCAGCACCACGCCGCCTTGTCCGACGGGGCGCAGCGGTGAGGCCGCTTTGGGCCGTGGCAAAAACGTCAGCTTCGCCGCCGGCACGGGCGAGAACGAGGGGGTCTTGGGCGCGACGCGATCGTCGCCCGGATCGTCGAGGGTGACGTCGGGGGCCGGCGGAGGCGGCGCCTCCACGGGAGGCGGCGGAGGTGGCTTGCCCAACCCCAGACGCGCGGGGCCGGGCACCAACCCCGTCGACGCCGGCACGCACGGCACTTCAAGGTGCGACTTCTTTTTGACGCCTTTGCCTTCAGGGACGTTGCCGGCCTCGACGACGACCTGCCGCAAATAGCCGCAGGGCTCGACGGTGGCGGCGCCGGTGACGAGGCGTTTGTCGCCCATGTCGATGATGCGCCAGCCGTCGACGACGTCGCCTTTCACAGGCTCGGCCGTCGACTTCAGACCCTGAACGCGAAACACACGCCCTTTCTTGCCATCGCCGTCAGGGGCCGCCCACGTCGACGTCGGCAGGGTCAAAGCGGCCAGCAAGACACCGGCCCACAAGACACCAGCCGACCAGACACCACCCGACGACCGGGTGGAGACGTGAGATTCTGTAGAAGTCCGCGCTGGCTGCATGGGTGTGCTCCGGGGGAGGAGGCAGTTTGGTCTGCATTCCACCCTGACGGCAAATGTCGGGGAGGTCGTGTCCCCGCGCCCCGCCGGCGATGGCGATGGCGGATGTGCTCCTACATTCGACGCGTCGTGCGAGAAGTTGAGCCCGAATCGGCGCACGCGGGTGGTGCCGTGCAAATGCTGCCAGCGGCGTCGGCCGTCGGTGCGTGGCGCCGTTCCCGCTTGTCACGGTGCTTGCGTTCGCCAATAAGCGCCTGCATGACTGCTCGCCCGCTCGTGACCCCCAAGACGTTGTTGCGCGTCGTCGCCCTGTGGGCGCCGTTTGCACTGCTGCTGCTCCTCACCAAGCTGCACAAGACGGCAACGCTTGCCCCCCAGGCAACGGGCGCCGATTTCGTGGCAGCGGTGGCCCGCGATGTCTTGTTTGCGGCAGTGGTGTTGGGGGGATGCCTGCTGCTGCTCACCCGCGTCGAGGCCACCCGGCTCAGCAAACCCCTGTCGGTGCTCTTTCACGTCGTCATGCCATTGGTGTCGATGGCCGTGGTCTTCGAGCACGCATTTTTCGCCATCACCGGCACCGTGGCCGACGGACACATCGCCGTCGCCCGCCTCGCACACATCGGCACCGACATCGAAGTCATCGGCTCGGAGATCAACTTCGCCTGGGGGCTCGCCTTTGCCTCCCCCTTCGGCTGGAGCGCCGTCGTCGCCGCCTTCGTGCAGCGCATGCAAGAAACCCTGCTGCCTTCGCCGCTGCGGCGAAAAACAGCCCTGGCGTGGGGTGGGTCTGTGGCTGCGGCGTGCGTGGTCTCGCTGGTGGCCACCACGTGGACGGTCCCTGAAGAGCTCAACCCGCTGCTCGACAACGTGTTCTTGGGGTTGGTCTCAGACGCGATCGGCGACGACGGATACGCCGGCAGCAAACGCCACCGCCGGGCCAGAGCGCTCAAAGAAGGCCCCGCACAACTGCGCGACGGGGGCGAGGCCCGCGCCAAGAACGTCATGCTCGTGGTCTTGGAGTCGACCGGTGCCAGTCGCACGTCGGTGTACAACCCCAAGTTGACGACGACACCCGCTTTGCAAGCGCTCGCCAAGCGCGGCGCCGTCGTCGAGCGGGCCTACACCTCCGTGCCCCACACCACCAAGGCGTTGGTGTCATTGCATTGCGGGATGTACCCCAAGTTCTCCCCCGGCACCGAAGAGGCGAAGTTCGGCGCCATCCCCGGTGCCTGTCTGGCGCGCTTGCTGCGCGATCAGGGGTTCGCCACCGCCTACTTTCAGACGGCCGAAGAGGACTACGAGCGACGGGCCGACCTCGTCAACGAGTTCGGCTTTGAAGATTTCTACGGCAAAGAGTCCCTCGACGGAGAGGGCTTTGACGAGGCCAGCTACTTCGGCTGGGAAGACGACGTCATGGTCGAGCCCGTGCTGAAGTGGATCGACGAGCACAAAGACCAACGGTGGTACCTGTCGATGCTCACGTTGACGGCGCACCACCCCTACGCCGTCCCCGCCGGGTGGGACATGCGCAAATACGCGCCCACCAAAGCCAAGAACGACTACCTCAACGCCGTCGCCTACGTCGACCGCACCCTGGAGAAGTTGATGGCGGGGCTCGACGCCCGCGGCGTTCTCGACGACACCACCCTCATCGTCGTCGGCGACCATGGCGAGGGCTTCGGCGAACACGGCCGTTCGCAACACGACGCTGTCATCTACGAAGAGGGCATCCACATTCCCATGGTGGTCGCTGGCGCCGGCGTGGCCCCCGGCTCCCGCATCCAGGGGTTGCGGCAAAACATCGATGTCCTGTCGACGTTTGTCGACGTCCTCGGCTTGCGGCCCATGAGCGGCCGCTTCGACGGCAAGAGCCTGCTCAGCGACGCCAAAGGGCACGACAGCGTGGTGGTCTCTTGCCACTACAAGAACTACTGCATGGCCTTGCTCGAAGACGACGACCGCAAGACCATCTTTCACTACAAACACCGGGGCCCCGAGGTGTTCGACCTCGCCGCCGACCCCGGTGAAAAACGCAATCTCCTCGGCAAGGGCGAGACGCAGCGCAAGAAGGTCAACGACGCCATCGACCTGATGCAGTCGGTCTTCGCGCGCAACAACAAGCGCTACCGGGCGCGCACCAAGACCCGTGTCGAGCGGTTTGTCACCAAGGAGGTCCCCGACGGCATCGCCCACCCCATGCAGGTGCGCTTGGGTGACCACACCGAGCTGCTCGGCGTCACCGTCGACCCGCCCGTCATCGAGGCCGGCGACCAACTGGTGTTCACCACCTACTACCGCGTGACGAAGAAACCCGGCCACGGCTGGCGCACGTTCCATCACATCCGAGGGCCACAGCGCATGCGCGGCGACCACACCCCCATCGATGGGGCCTATCCCGTCGACCGCTGGAAAAAGGGCGACATCATCGAAGACCGCTTCGCCATCTCCACCCGCCCCGACACCCTCCCCGGCACCTACTCCGTCGCCACCGGCATGTGGAAGAAAAAGCCCAAGAGCATTCGCGCCAAAGCCGTCGACGTGAAAAACGGCAACCACCACTTCAAAGACGACCGCGTGCCGGTGCCCGGCTTTCGCATCATTCGGCCGCGCGTCGACACCGCCCGCTTCATCCACGACGCGATGCCCGACGTCTCAGGCCTGACGCCGGTGAACGCGCTCCTCGGCGACAGCGTTCGTTTGCACGCCGTGGGCATCGACAAGCCCCGCATCAAAGGCGGCCTGAAGACGACGCTGACCTACGTCTTCGAGGTGCTCAAACCGCTGCCGCCGGGCCGGTTCTTCGTCGACTTCAAAGGCCCCACCAAGGTGAAGCGCTTGTGGCACGTGCCCGTCAGCGGCACCCACCCGCCCGAGAAATGGCAGCCCGGGCAGTTTATCGTCGACCACCACGAAATCATCACCCACACCCGCCACCGTCTGGGCGACTACGACGTGCTGCTCGGCTTCAACGGGGGCGACGGCTTGTTGCCCATCGTCGCCGACGGAGACGCTGCGGTCGTCGACGAGAACCGGGTGCAGGTGGGCACCTACAAGTTGACCCGGTAGCCCCGGCAGGGCGCTCGACGACGAGGCATTTGTGACGGAGCGACCACGCGGCGCGCCGACACGTCAGCCGCCGACGGTTTCTCGCGTGAACCGCACAGACAAATAGGACAGGTCGGTCACAGTGTATGGGTCGTCGTAGGTCTCGCCGATGCGAATGGCTGGGTAGACCCCCTGGCCATGTCCGTTTTCATTGAGCTCTGTCTTGTAGACCGTGACGTCGTGCGGAATGAACTCAGGCGCAAAGTCGTCGACGATGGACGGTTTGATGTCGTGCGGCTCGGTGGGTGTTGGAGCGTGGTTCAGTTCGAGCAGCAACAAGAAGTGGCCACCCGGCTTGGTGACCCGTTTGATCTCCGCGATGGATTGCATGAGGTCGTCGACGTGGTCGAGCGAGTTGAACGAGCAGACGATGTCACACGACGCGTCCGGCAGGGGGATCGCCTCAGACGGCTCAGAGAGGTACTCCATGCGGTGTTTGTCGGCGCCCAGCTTCAGGTATTGCTCCGCCAATGGGTCGAGCCCGATGGTGCGGTTTGCCATCGTGGCCCACTCCAAGCTCCCGCGGGGGCCACACCCGATGTCGAGAACGGTCTTGCCTTGGTAGTCGTCGTCGGTGAGACCAAAGTGATCGGTGAAGAACACTTTGTAGTGGTCGTTGGTGAGAGCGCCCTCGTCGGCTTTGCGCTGCTTCCAGTAGCGAAGCTCGTTGTACTCTTTCCAAGCGACAGGGGCAAACGGCGTCGCGACCTTCGTTGCGAGACGACGTGCACCACGCTTCAGCTTCGACCTCAGACCCATGCGAACCTCCTGCCCGTTGCCACTGTCACAGACGTTGGGGGTCTGCAACGCCTCGCGTCGTCGATGGACGTGTTGGTCGACGAGCGTGGCCGCTCGGTTTGCATCCCCCTTTTGGAGTGCTACGCGCACGGTACGTCGACCTCCAGACGCGTTCATGAGCACACCCAAAGACAACTCTGAAGCAAACGCACCATCGGTGGCCGGCCGGGCCATTGCCGGCGGCGCATGGTTGACCCTTGCTCGTTTTGGCGCCCATTCCTTTCGCATTGGCCGCCTGCTGTTGCTTGCACACCTGCTTGGCGACGAAGGACCCAGTACACTGGGTGTCTTTGGCGTGGCTTTGCTCGCCGTGTCGACGGCTGAGTCGCTCAGCCAAACGGGCCTCTCCCAGGCTCTGATTCAACGACAGGGCGACATCAATGGGTTTCTCCCGTCGGCATGGTCGGCGCAAGTGCTCCGGGGTCTGCTGCTTGGCGCCGTGATGTACGTGGGAGCCCCGGCCATCGCGTCCTTCTTCGAAAAGCCCGACGCCGAGCCCGCCCTGCGCTGGTTGGCATTGGCCCCTTGCTTGCGTGGGCTCAACAGCATTGGCGTGCTGTTCTTTGCCAAGTCGCTCAAGTTCAAAAAGACGTTCGCCCTCGAAATTGGCATCAGCGGCACCGACTTTGTCGTCACCGCCGTGTGCGTGGCCATTGCCCCCACCGTCTGGGGCCTCGTCATAGGGCACCTCAGTGGGCTCGCCGTGGGCGTTCTGATTTCGTTTGCGTTGTCCGAGCACAAATCGCGGATGGGCTTCGAGTGGGCCCGCCTGAGAGAACTCGCCGGGTTTTCATCCTGGGTGTTCGTCACCGCCCTCATCGGCTTTTTGCTGACGTCCGGGGGCGACGCCGTCATCGGCAAGATGCTTCCTGCGGCAGCGCTCGGGTTCTACCAGATGGCCTCCCGCCTCTCGACGTTCCCCACCATGGAGATTGCTCGGGTTCTCGCAGCGGCGACATTCCCAGCGTTCAGCATGCTGCAACACGACCCCGAACGGCTGGGCCGCGCGTTTCTCAAGTCGTTTCTGGTGTCGGCGACCATGAGCGTCGGCATTGCCGGCGCCATCATCGCCCTCGCCGACGACGTCGTCGCATTGTTGCTTCCCGCCGAGTGGGCACACGTCGCTCAAGTGATGCAGACTTTGGCCGTCTGGGGCGCCTGTCGGGGTCTGGGCGCGACGCAGTCGGTCGTGTTTCAGGCCGCCGGTCACCCCCGGCTCGCGGCGCTGTTCTCTGGGTTCATGCTGGTCGTATTCGCGGTGTTCGTCGTCCCCGTCGTCCGTGAACATGGCCTTCTCGGTGTCAGCTTGCTTCTGGCCGGCATTGGCGTCGTCGCCCAGGTGCTGCGTTACCCAGTCGCCGCCCGGGTGTTGAAAATCCCATTGTTGGGCATTCTCGCGCGGGTGGCTGCGCCTCTCCTTGCTGGGGCGCTCGCGGCGGTTGCTGCGTTGCAGGTTCTGACGTTTGTCGACGCCCTTCCTGTGGCTCGGCTTGTCGTGGGCGCCTTGGTGTACGGAGGCACGTTCATCGCTGCCTTGGGCGGCACGGGGCATGTGATGCGCGTTGATGCGCTCGCCCCGCTGAGCGAGGTGTTGCGCACTCTACTGGCCAAGTTGCGGCGGCAACCTGCGCAAAACGCACAATGACCTTGCAGACGCTCGGCCGTCTCTTAGACTGCGCTGCGAGGAGCAACCGCGTGAACCGCAAAGAACTCAAAGGCCGACTGCAAAGGGCCATCCCCCGTCCGGTCACGGCGGGCGCCTTGCAAGCGCTGCAATATGTACCGGGCCTGCAACAAGCCTTTGACCTTTCGGCCGGCGTCTTCGATGGCGAGCGCAAGGCCACCTTCGCGGGCATGTCGCACCACCAACAAGAGGTGCTGCAGGGGTCTGGGCATGCGGTGCGCACCAAGTTGCGGCGGTCTGTGCACCGGTTGGAGAAGGGGCTCATCATGCGACCCCGTCGGCCGGTGTTTGCCCTCGACTACATCCACGATGCCGTCAGCATGTTTCAGCTCGTGTACGCCGACCGCCACCACGACGACGACGCTGTGCTCCTCGAGAAATGGGCGTTCGACGTCTTGTCGGACTACTTCGACGCCGTTGAGGCGCACCCCACCATCGACAGCGCCCGACGCCGTTTCACCGACGTGGTGCGCCGGCGCGACGCCGATGATGGCGACCTGCACGCAGCCCCCTACCAGCGCGACCTGTCGACGCCTCCGTCGGTGAGCATCGACGCCTTGCTGCAGCTGGCGCACCGGCGGCGCAGCGTGCGTTGGTTTCTGCAAAAGCCGGTGCCGCACGACGTCGTCGACCAGTGCTTGGAAGTGGCCCTGCAGTCGCCCAGCGCTTGCAACCGCCAGCCGTTTGAAGTGCGCATCTACGACGAGGAGCCCCTCCTGCGAAAGCTGGCCGCGATTCCCATGGGGACGACGGGCCTGCACCAGAACTTTCCGATGCTGGTGCTGTGGGTGGGGCAGCTGCGCTCGTTCTCACACCATCGCGACCGCCATGTGCCGTACATCGACGCGTCGTTGGCGGCGATGGCGTTTCAGTTTGCCCTCGAGACCCAGGGCTTGTCGTCGGTGTGCATCAACTGGCCCGACATCCCCAAGCGCGAGCGCATGCTGCGAGACGCCATTCACCTCGACGACGACGAGCGGGTGGTGATGTTCATGGCTGTGGGCTACCCCGACCCCACGGGCGAAGTGCCTTTCTCCCAAAAGAAACCCCTCGACGCCATTCGGACGTACAACAAGCCATGATCATCGAGCTACACGGAGCCGGATTTCACAACAAAGGTGCCCACCTCATGCTGCTCGTCGCCGCCCACCGGCTCCGACAAGCGGGGGCGACGGTGGTCTGCGCCGACCACATTCCCGGGCACCCGGTCGAGGCGTACCGCGATGCCGACATTCAGCTCTTGTTTCCGCCATCGAAGCCGGCGCGTCGCGCCAAGCCGTTGAAGGCCTTTTTCACCTTGTCACGGGTGGCAGGGCGCCTGCTGCCCATGGCCCCTCCCGGCTTTGTGCTGCGGCAAGCGCCCAACGCACTCGTCGACATCTCAGGGTACGCCTTTGGCGACCCTTGGGGGCATCGCCGACTCAGCAACTTTGCCCACCGCGCACGCTACTACCGACGCAAGGGCAAGCCCGTCGTCATGCTGCCGCAAATGCTCGGCCCCTTCGACCAGCCGAAGGTGCGGCAGGCCTTTCGTCGGCTGTCTCAGGCCACCGACTTGGTGTGCGCCCGCGATGACCGCTCCTTCGCCTACGCCGCAGACGTGATGGGCGCCTCGTCGCCGCGGTTGCTGCAGGCGCCCGACATCACCATCTTTTCAGAGTGCCTGACGTCGACGGCCGCCGCCTGTGCCCCGCGCAAGCCCTACGTGTGCATCGTGCCCAACCAACGGGTGCTCGACAGCGGCGCACAAAAAGACAGCTGGGCTCCCATGTACCGCGACCGTCTCCTGACAGCCGCGCACATGGCGCATGACGCCGGCTTTGAAGTCGACGTTGTGGTGCACGACTCCACCCCGGGTGACGACGACGTTTTGGCCCGCGCATTGGTTGCAGAGCTGCGCTTCGCCCGCCTCGTCATCGAGCCCGACCCCATCGCGCTGAAAAAGCGCATCGCGCAGGCGCATCTGCTCGTCGGGTCTCGCTTTCACGGCATCGTCGGCGCTTTGAGCTCGGGCGTCCCCGCCGTCGTCATGGGGTGGAGCCACAAATACGAGATGCTCCTGCAAGACTTCGGGCTCCCCGACTGGACATACGGCCCGCAAGAGCCAGCCACCGCGTTCGTCGCCGCGTTGCAACGGGGCCTCGACGACGACGACAATGCAGCCGCGCGCGCCCTCTTGCGTGAACGCAAAGAGAGCCTTCGCGCCAGCCACGACGCCATGTGGCAGGCAGCGACACAGGCACTGGGGCTTTCGCGCTCGGCGGTGTCTGATGACGAAGCCCCGTAGCGCTCGCAGGATGCCACCAAGAGTGCAAATGTCTTGGCCGCCTGCGCGCCCCTTCAAGGGTGCAAGGCGCAACAGCGACGTTGCATGCGCCGGGCACGCCTAACGCCAGCGGCTCCACCAGGAGTCCCACACCGCTGTTGCTGCCTCGTGGCCGAACGACGCTTGCAGGCGGCGGCCGTTGGCCTGAAGCCGGCGCATGAGCGCGGCGTCGGTCAGCTGGTCGAGCCGTTGCGCCAAGCCAGCGTCGTCGCCGACGTCAAAAAACAACGCGGTGTCGTCGTGACTCAGGTGGTGTCCGATGTCCCCCACGGCCGTCGTCACCGGCACCAAGCCCGCGCAGACGCCTTCGACGAGGGCAAACGGAAACCCCTCCATCTCCGAGGCCATCACCAAGACGCCGGCCCGGTGCAGGTGGGGCACGACGTCACTCCGGTACCCGACAAAGTCGACGGCGTCGCCAAGCTGCAGGTCGGACGCCAAGGTGTGAAGACGCTCGCGCTCGGGACCGTCCCCAACAATGGTAAGCGTCGCTTCTGGATGCTTCGCCAACAAACGAGCGAAGCCCCGCAAGATGGTGTCGACGCGCTTTTCGACATGCAGCCGGCCGACAAAGACAATGTCGAGCGCAGACCGAGTGCGGTCCGTCGCATAGCGGGCACGGTCGACGGTGTGCGGCAGCACCCGCACGCGGTCGTCGTCGAAGCCGTCTCCCACCATGGCCCGGCGCATGGGCGGCCCGCTCGCTGTGATGAAGTCGCCCTCGCGCAACAGCGGCTGCAAAAAGCGCATGCGGCCGCTGGCATCGCGGTTCCAATCAGAGCCGATGAACCCGAAGTGACAGCGCTTGTGAGCGGCACGGGCGGCGCGAGCGGCGAGGAGGCCGTAGGGGATGGGGTTGAACGAGATGCTGGCTTGCACCTGCGGTCGACGACACAGTGCGCGGCAAGCGCGGTAGGCCTGCAAAAAGCGTTTGGGTTTGGCATCGCTGATGCGCACGTGGGCGACCTTGTCGACGTCGGCGAACGACTCCGTGCCATGACGCACCAGCCACACCCGTTGCACCGCCGGATGGGCCACCACGGGAGCCAGATGGTTGCGCACCTGGGCGTCTGACAAGGCCATGCAACAGACCAGCTCGAATCCGTCCATGGCGCCGACGTAGCATGCAGCCCCCCCCCTCACAACGCGCGTCGTCACTGGGTTCTCGACGACGAATCAGCTGCGGAGGCGTCGTCGACGTGGTACGACGGCGGCGTCTGTTGCCGATGAGGAGTGCATGAAAACGGTCGTGTTGGTGTCCTGGCATTTTCCGCCGACGACGGCCGTGGGAGCGCGACGCCCAGCGCAACTGCACGCAGGCTTGGCGGCCCATGGCTACCGCTCGCTGGTGGTGTGCCCACATCTCACACCGCCACGCGCTCCTGCCCACGACGTTATTGAGACCCGGCGGGGCCACATTGGCGAGTGGATTCGCCAGGTGGGGGGATTTTCAGACAAGCCGTTGTTTGAGCAGGCCACGGGCGTGTCGTCCCATGCCGCGAGCACCTCAAACCAACTCAGCAGGGCAGGTCTGCTGCGGCAGGCCAAAAACCTCATTCTCCCCGACGACATGTCCCCGTGGATTCCGCTCGTGCTGCGCACCGCGCGACGTCTGCGCCATGAATCCGTCGACCTCGTGCTCGGCACATCGCCCCCGTTTTCGGCTGCCGTTGCGGCAGCGGGCCTCGCTCGCGCACTCAACGTCCCTTTTGTCGTCGACGTCCGCGACCCCTACACGCAGAACGCGTCGTATCCGCCCGGGTGGCTCGACCGGCCGCTGAAGGAGCGGCTCGAACGGCGCGTTCTCGACGACGCAGCCCGCGTCATCACCGCGTCGAAGGGGTTTGCCCTCAAGCAGAGCCAGCTCACGTCGACCCCCACCACGGCCATCTACAACGCCTACGACGCGTGTGACGTCCTAGCGAACGACGTCGACGCCCCCGGTGACGCTCCGGTCATCGCCCACACCGGCACCATCTACGAAAAGACCGCCACCTTGCAGCCGCTCGTCGACGGGCTGCGCCACCTTGTGCAAGCCGGGCAACGCCCGCGGCTCGTGAACTGCGGCAAGAATGGCGCCGTGCTCCGCACCCACCTCGATGCCGCCGGCCTCAGCGATGTCCTCGACGACCGTGGCGTGGTCAGCCGCGAAGAAGCCGCCCGCATTCGGGCACAGGCCCATGGCTTGCTCGTGTTCTTGCCCAGCCGCGGTGCCGACGACGGGCATGTTCCCGCGAAGCTGTTCGACTACCTCGGAAGTGGCAAGCCCGTCTTGGCGTGCGGGACGCCCTCGACAGAACCAGCGCAACTGCTGGCATCGACACCATGGGTCGTCTGCACGACCGCCGACGACGTCGTGGGGTTCTTTGGCCGCCTCGACGAACATGTGCGCCAAGGGCCACGTCCTGATCGCCGGTTTTCGGCGGCATCCATGTGTGCACAATTCGCCGCGGTGTTTGACGACCTCTTGGCCTAGCCGCTCCTTCATCGGTTCGCTTTTGCCTTCTGCTTTCGCAGCTGTGGCGCTACACCGCACGCTGGGTGCGCTCGTTGTCGGACGCCTGTCGACGACGTCACCAAGCACCCATCGTGATTGCGCGGGGTGAGACCATGATGGCCACGTTGGCCTCCTTCATTGTGTTCTGGAGTGCTGGCATCGTCGCCACGGCCGCCCGCGGCGACGCCGCGCGCAAACCAGTGCCGGTCCTCGTCGACGCGTTCGTGCTGTGGTTCTTCACCATCATCGCATCGGGGTGCATCGTCAGCGCTCTGCACGTGTTCAGCGCGGCGACAATGATTGGGCTTCCTCTGGTCGCAGCCATCTCTGGATTGCTGGTGGTGACAGTGCAGCAAGGATCAGCGGCTCTGGCAAACCACCACCGTGCCCTGTGGATGGGCGTGCGTCGTGTGCTGCAAGGCCTGTGGCGTGCAGGTCGCTTGGCGGGTTGGCCATTGGCCATCGTCGTCGTCACGGCCGTGGCGCTGGCCGCCTATTTTTGGTTCGCCGCCTACGTCTCGCCGCCTCGCGGAAACATGGACACCATGTACTACCACGAGCCCATCATCGGCTTTACCTTTCAGATGGGCGGCTGGGGCGCCGTCGACCTCCCCGGCAACTTGCAGCGCATCAACGGCATGCCCCGCATGTGCCACATGGTCTATTTGTGGTTTGCCGCTTTCGACGGGCGGGAGCTCACCGAACTGCCCAACAGCATCGGCAACGTCCTCGGCGTGTTGTCGGTGTACGGCCTCGCCCGTCACGTCGGGGTGCAGAAAAGCGTCTCCATGGGCTGGGCGTTCTGCTGGCTCTTGGCGCCGGGCATGTTGCGGCTGACCACCGGCCTGATGGTCGACCCCCTGAGCTCGGCATTGGTGGCCGCTGCGACCTACGCCGTCGTCGTCCCCCGCCTCACGCCGTGGTCAGTGGGCGTCGCGGCCGCCGCTTGCTCGATGACCATTGGCACCAAATTCCACGTGCTCCCCATCAGCTTTGTGTTGAGCGTCGCTCTTTTGTGGCGTCTGTTGCGACACCGTCGTGCGTGGAGCCCCCGCGTGTGGTGGGGCACGGGCATCGGCGCGGCCGTCGTCATCTTTCTCGGACTCGCTGCCGTCTACGGGCGCAACATCTACTACTTCGGCAACCCCATCTGGCCGGCCGGCCTCAAGCTTCCGGGCCTGAAACTGAAGGCCGCCTACGACATGAAAAATGCGCTGATTTCCGGCAAGGCGCTGTCGAGCTTCACCGCGTTGTCGAACATGTTGGCGGCGCCCTACACCGAGCGGGCCTGGGGCGGCCCCGCCGCTCGTTTTGAAGATTACGGCGTTGGAGGGGTCTTCTTGGTGTGGCCCTTGGCGCTGCTCGGATGCGCGGTCGCCATTCTTCGCGGGCTGTCTGCCAAAAAGACGCACACGGCGTCCACGTCGTCGTGGGGGCACAAAGTGCGGTCATGGGGCGGCGGCAAGAACCTGTTTGCCGTCGGCTTGCTGGTGGCGTTGTGCGTCGTGTCGTTGGCGACGTTCCCGTCGGTGGTGCGCGGCCGGTATTACATGCCCACGTGGGTGGGGTTCATCGTCGTCGCGGCTTGGCTGACACGCCATCCTCGACGGCGCGACTTGGCCCGTCAGCTCGCATTTGCGGTCGGGCTCCTCAGCGTCATCTCTGCGGTGTGGATCGCCCGCCTTCCGATGTACCCGCTGCCGAGCCAAATCTGGAAGCGACTGCAGGTCTCGCAAGCCGAGCGCGACTACACAGGCCGGCAGCTCGCTGGTGTCACCAAAGAGTTTGGTGCGTTCCGCCACGAACACGTCACCGCCGGCACCAAAACCGGATTTGACCAGGCATTTCAACTCAGCGGACTGTGGAACGACGACTACTCCAATGAGGTGCACTGGCTGCGCACCCGCACGGCGAAGGAGGCGGAACGCAAAGGCTATGACTTCTTGTTTTTGCGCACAGGAGGCTTTCGCAAACGTCGCTGGGACGACAGCCATTGGGAGTTCATCACCAAACCCTTCTTGAAATACTCGGGCCGGCCTCAAGGCACCTTTTACGCCTACACAATTGAAGCCCGGCCCAAGAAGCCGAAGACCCAGCCCAAGAGGAGCAAGGCCAAAAAGGCGAGGGGCAAAAAGGCCCACGGCAAAACGCCGAGCAAGGCCGCTTCCATCCAGCCGGTGATGCCTGGCGCCAACGTCGGGCGACCTCGACCGAAGGGTGCGCCAACGCCCAAGCCGTCGAACACAAAGCCGTCTGCGTTGCCTACTGCCCCGCCCCGCGACGCTGCTCGATGAAGTCGACAAACCAGTCGGCGACGTTGATTTTCTCGTCGAGCATTTTCTCTCGGCGTTCGGCCATCACGGCCGTGAGGTCGTCGCCCATGTCGAGGAGCTCGTCGATCTTCTGCAGGATCGCCGTTCCTTCTCGAGGGTGGTGCCCGAAGGTGAGACCGTAGGTGTGCTCCATCTCTTGCAGGTAGTGGATGCGTCCGATGAACGTCGACGCCCGCACCGACGGGGTGCCCAACATGGCGGCCTCGGCGGCCATGGTTTGGCTGTCGCCGACGATCATGTGGGCGAAGGCCAGTGCGTCGTGGAGGCGGTGGGGGGCGAGTTTGAAGGTGAGGTCGCTCCACTCGTCGGGCGGGTTTTTCTCGGACGACAAGAAGACACGTCCGTGCTGCTGCAGGCGTTCGATGACGGCGCGCTTGGTGTCGAGGGTCATGCCGCTCTCGCCGGTGTCGTGGCTGGCGTTCATGGCCACGAGGCGCACGATGAAGAACTTTTCGTCGCGGGCGACGCCCAACTCGTCGAGCACGCTCTCGTCGGGGGTGAAGTGGTCGGGATGCAGGTAGGCGCTTTGCTTGTAGCCCCTGTAGCGAAAGTGCCGGTTGCCCCAGTACTCGGGCAAGCAGTCGGGCGACGTCAAAAAGTGGGCGAAGGGGCGTGCCGCATGAAAGTGGATGCCGGCCGTGGTGCCGTCGTCGGTGTCGAAGATGCCAGGGATGTTCAACAGCCGCGCGGCCTGCACCCCGGCTGGGTTGCGGGTGACGACGACATCTGCGTCAAAATCGCGGATGAGCTTCACCAAGGTGAGGTCGCGTTTGACGAGCTCGGCCAGCTGACCAAGCCGGCCTTTGTCTGAAGGACGCCCAACCGTTTGGTAGGCAAAGCCCATCTCGTCGAGGAGGCGGCAGGTGACTTCTTTGTCGCGGGCGAGAATGCGCGTCTGGTGTCCGCGCGCCTCCAGCGACCGAATCATGTTCTTGAAGAAGTGGACGTGGGCCGGGTGGACGATGTCGAAGACGATGCGCATGGTTAGTCCGTCGTCGAGAGCGACAGGAGGGAGCCGCGAAGCGAGGGGGGAGGGAGCGAGCGTCTGGCTTTGCCAGCGCCTCGCGGGAGGGGGCCTGCGCCCCCTTCTGGGAGACACGTGAAGACGATGCGCATGGTCAGTCCGTCGTCGAGAGCGACCAACGGGAGCCGCGAAGCGAGGGGGGAGGGAGCGAGCGTCTGGCTTTGCCAGCGCCTCGCGGGAGGGGGCCTGCGCCCCCTTCTGGGAGACACGTGAAGACGATGCGCATGGTCAGTCCGTCGTCGAGAGCGACCAACGGGAGCCGCGAAGCGAGGGGGGAGGGAGCGAGCGTCTGCCCCCTCGGGTTTCGTGCCAGCGCCTCGCGGGAGGGGGCCTGCGCCCCCTTCTGGGAGACACGTGAAGACGATACGCATGTCTAGGTCTCGTCGTTGTCGTCGAGGCGGCTTTGGTAGCGCTTGTGTTCGGTGAGTTCTTCAAGCAGGCGGCGGTTGACGTTGAGGAGGTCGCCGAGCACGCCAAACATGCCGGTTTGAAAGCCCATCAGCAGCAACACGGCGGTGAGGATGAGGCTTTGCACGTGGCCGCCCCCCTGCCCTTGCGCATAGAAGTAGATGAAGCGTCCGCCGAGGGCGAGGCCCGCAGAGAACAGCACAGCGCCCAGCGTCAAAAAGAACCGCATGGGCTCGTACAAGATGCGGATGCGCACCATGGTGACGACGGACTTGCGGATGTAGCTGGGGATGGAGCTCACCAAGCGCGACGGGCGCAAGTCTTCGTTGACGCCGACCGGGACGTTCTTGACGCTCAGACCATGCATGCCGGCCTGGATGATGGTCTCCATGGTGTACGTGTAGCGCGAGAACACGTTCAGGCTCGACGCTGCGTGCCGGCTGAAGGCGCGAAACCCAGACGGCGCATCCTGCACTTGGGTGCCCGAGATGCGGCGCATGACGTTGCTGCCGAGCTTCTGCAAAAACTTCTTGATGATGCTGAAGTGCTCGATGGCCGAGATGGGGCGGGCACCGATGACGATGTCGGCTTCTCCGTCGAGAACCGGCTGAATGAGCGCAGGGATGTCGTCGGCGTTGTACTGGTTGTCGGCGTCGGTGTTGACGATGATGTCGGCGCCACGTTCGAGGCAGCTTTTGAGGCCGAGCATGAAGCCCTTGGCCAACCCGCGGTTGTTGGGGAAGCCCACCACGTGGTGCACGCCCCATTCTTTGGCCACCCGGACGGTGTCGTCGGAGCTGCCGTCGTTGATGATGAGGGTTTCAATCTCGTCGACGCCGTCGATGTGTTTGGGCAGAGCGTCGAGTGCAATGGCGAGGGTTTTGGCCTCGTTGTAGCAGGGGATTTGAATAATCAACTTCATGACAGTCTCCGACGGGGACGCCTACCAACGTTTGGCCCTGGCGCCAATGCGGCTTGATGCGCAGTGGGCCAGACGCTTGCGTTGCACACAGACACGACGCATGTTGCAGTCGAGAGGGTCGGCCAAGTCGGCCTGCAAGTCGGGAGGGCCCGTGGAGTTGGATCTCGAATCACTGCGGTTGACGCTGGAAAAGTCTGGCTTTCAAGACCGTGAACGCATCGCCGACAAAGTGGCCTTCGCCGCCGACAACAAGGAGATGGTGGCCATCACAGCGTGGCTGGTGCACGACTTGGAGTCGGTGCGCCTCGGCACCATCGCCATCTTGGAGGCGCGGGAGTTTCGACCCGCCCTCGGTGCCCTCGGCGCCATCGTGCGCGGCAAAGACGGCGACGAGCAGGTGTTTGCCTTGCGGGCTTTGGCGCGCATGGCCCACCCCGACGACAAAGAGAAGCTGCAGCCCGTCGTCGACTTTGCGTTGTCATCGGGCAACAGCTTTTTGCAGACCCAGGGCAAATCGCTGCAGGCCAAGCTCGAGGGCACGGTGACGGCGACGCCCAAAGTCTCAGACGTCTCTGCGGCGGCGTCGTCGTCGACGCCCATGACTCCAGCCGAGCTCACCTGGGGGTTGACGTCGTCGGTGCAGAGCAAACGCCGCGAATCCATGGTGCGCACCCTGAAGCACCACCCGACCCCCCACGTCGCCTTGGCCGATGCCATGCTCGACGCCGACAGCGCGGGGGTTCGTCTCGACCTCGTCACCGGGCTGGGCACGCTGCCTCCGGCGCAGGTGGTGCCGGCGTCGATCAAGCTGTTCATTGCCGGCAACGACGACGACGCCGCCCTCGTGGCGCGCATGTGTGTCCGCAAGCTCACCGACGTCGACGCCCCCCTGAAGAACGCTCTCGCCAAGGCCATGACCCAAGCCCGCCAACGCTTTTTGCAAAAGCCCCTGACGCTGGCCGCGCTCGATCACGGCCTCGTCGTCTTTGGCGACGTCGACGCTTGGGCATCGCTGGCCCAACGCGCCGACTCCCTGGAGCTCGACGTGGCCCAAGACCTCGCCGGCAAACTCCTCGACGTCGACGGCCGCGCCTTTGGGCAAGTCGTTGGCCATCTGATGGAGGCCCTGGAGCGTGCCCCCCGACGCGTCGGTGTCTTCGCCCAGCTGTTGTTGCAGAAGTTCGACGACATGCGCGGCGCCACCCAGCGCGCCCTCGACAAAGTGGTGCACCGCGCCGTCAACGCCCCCGATCCCGACGCAGAACTGCCGCCGTTCGCGCAGGGCATGACGACGTTGTTCGCCAAGCTGACGCGCCCCCAACGGCCACTCCCCATGCGGCTGGTGAACACGTTGGAGCACAGCGGCGAAGCCGCCGACGCCGACGCGCTCATCGCGTTGTACGTCGCCTTGGGCAGCGAAGAGGCCGCCGAACGTCTCGTCGAGCTCAGCAAAGACGGCGACGTCGGCATCCGCGAACGTGCGTTGCAGGCCCTGGAGTCGTTTCCGACGTACGAAGTGCTCGTCGAAGTCGATGACGACGGGGATGTGCACCTCATCTGCAACTTCACCACCGCCGACGGCAAGTCGTTGACGCCCAAACCAGATGGCTTTGTCGACGACACGGGCCGGTTGTTCTTGCTCGACGCCGACGGCCAGCTCGTTGAAAAGCAGAGTACGCCTTTCGGTGGATGCGCCTGCTGTCATCGGCCGCGGGTGCTGCGCATTCCGCCGGGCATGGACGGCAAGGAGCGTCCACGGTGCCCCCAGACGTTGCAGCCGCATCTCATCGGCGAACACGGACCCCTCCTCGAGAGCAAGTCAGAATTCGGCGGCTGCCAGGCCTGCTCGACGGTGCGGCCCTTGGTGAAGATGGATGAATCCAGTTCGTCGTCGGTGAGCGTCGTTTGCCCGGTGTGCAACACCCGCCACCGTCGTGAAAAGAAAGCCGGACAGGTGGTCTACGTGCCCATCAAACGTCGTTCGGCAGGGCATGATTCGTCGCGTCCGTCGTCGCCCCCCTCCACCTCGACGACAACGCAGCAAGCCACGCAACCTCCAGCTGAAGCAGAGCGGCCACCGCGTGCAGAAGAACTCACCGTCGACATGGTGCGCGAGCGCCTGCCGAAACCGCCGTCGGCGGGTGACCTGCAACTCATCGAGCCGAAGATTGCCGCCGCCATGAACGCCAACGTGTTTGTATTTGGTGGCGTCGGCGAAAAGATTTGGACAGGGTCTGGCGTCATCATTGACCGTGAAGGCGACGAGCTGTTGGTGCTCACCAACAAACATGTCATTGAAGACGTCACCGAACGCGGCGAGCGCCGCAAGGCGCGATTGTTTGCCTGCCTCATCGACGGACAAATCGTCGAAGCCAAGATCTTGTGGGACGCCTCCGAGTGGGAAACCGACGTCGCCTTGCTCACCTTGGTGGTGCAAAACGCGTCGAACTACCACCCCATGAGCCTCGGGGATGGGGCCTGCCTCGTCGGGTCCAAGCTGTTTGCCATCGGAAACATGCACGGGCTGGCATGGAGCTATACGACGGGGCATTTGTCTGGGTTTCGCTCGTTCAAAACCGAGCGTGGCCACGACGTCAAAGTGCTGCAGACCCAAATCCAGCTGGGAGGCGGCTCGTCGGGAGGCGGGATGTACCACGACAACGGGCACCTCGTGGGGCTGGTGTCGTTCTTTCATCCAGGCGGTCGACTCACTGACACGCCCGTCGAGTTCTCCATGTCGATGGAGCTCATCAAAGACGTCCTCCGTCGAGAAGCGGTGGTGTGGCAGGGGCAACCTGTCGTCGCCCTCGCCTGATGCCTTTGTGACAGCTGGGTGACGACGTCGCGGGCCCACCGTGGGGGACATGGATCCACCAAGAGGGCCTTGCACCGGCTGGCGAAAGCGGCCTATCCGCCATGGCAAACGAAACTCAACAGAACCAAGTCAAAGGACACATCACATGGGTTCCATCGCCGACATCCTCGGAGACAACGCTTCTCTCCTCGAGCACAAGTGCACGACCATCGACAAGTCGCGCATCCACGCCCCCGGCCCCAACGTCATCGACGACATCTTCAAAGACACCGACCGCAACACGGCCGTGTTGCGCAACCTGCAGCACACCTACAACCACGGCCGGCTCGGCGGCACGGGCTTCATGTCCATCCTCCCCGTCGACCAAGGCATCGAGCACAGCGCGGGCGCCAGCTTCGCCCCCAACCCCGACTACTTCGACCCCGCCAACATCTGTGAGCTGGCCGTCGAGGGCGGCTGCTCGGCGGTGGCCTCGACCTACGGCGTGCTCGCCTCGGTGTCGCGCAAATACGCGCACAAAATCCCCTTCATCTTGAAGATCAACCACAACGAGATCCTCAGCTACCCCAACCAATACGACCAGGTGAACTTCGGCTCTGTGCAGAGCGCCTTCGAGATGGGCTGCGTGGGCATCGGCGCCACCATCTACTGGGGCAGCGAGGGGTCTCGTCGTCAGCTGCAAGAGATCAGCGAGATCTTCGACCAAGCCCACGACCTCGGCATGTACACCATCCTGTGGTGCTACACGCGCAACAGCGCCTTCAAGGTCGACGGCGTCGACTACCACACCTCCGCCGACCTCACCGGCCAAGCCAACCACCTCGGCGTGACCCTGAAGGCCGACATCATCAAGCAGAAGCTGCCCACCAACAACGGCGGCTACCCCGCCGTCGGCCACGGCAAGACCCACGACAAGGTCTACAGCGAGCTGACGACCGACAACCCCATCGACCTCACCCGCTACCAAGTGGCCAACTGCTACATGGGCCGCGCGCCCCTCATCAACTCGGGCGGCGCCTCGGGCGACAACGACTTGCAAGACGCCGTCACCACCGCCGTCATCAACAAGCGCGCCGGCGGCGCGGGCCTCATCCTCGGCCGCAAAGCGTTCCAGAAAACGCGCGACGAGGGCGTCAAGCTGCTCAACGCCGTCCAGGACGTTTACACCAGCGACGAAGTGACTCTGGCCTAGCCGACCACGTCCTCGACGAGAAAAGCCGCCCGTGCTGAACAGCAGGGCGGCTTTTGCTTTGGGTGTCGAGTCGCCGTCGATGGCGACGGAACGCAGTCGACATCGACCATGGGTCTTTGCCCTGCAAAGCCCTGGCGACCATTTGTGAAGCGAATGGTCGATGACGACTGGTTTCCATCGTCGTCGGCGCTGCAAGCGGAATGGTCGCACTGTGCAACGTGGCCCACGCGAGCAACGCTCGCATGGACGCGTTGCTACGGCATCTCGTCGACGTTGTAGACGATGTGCCCCATGACGGTGGTCGCCGAGGTGGTGTAGCCCTCGTCGAAGTGGGCGGCATAGGCCAACACGCGGGTGCCGGGCTCTTCGCCTTCGTCGACGACGACGTCGACTTCTTCGGCGGGAACATCGAAGTACGTCCAGCGCCCTTCTTGCGGCCCCGAACAGCCAATGGCGTCGACCCACATGCCGTCGTTGGTGCCGTTGCCGTCCCAGCTGAAGCGTTGGGCCACGCCGACTTCAAGCTCCGAGAGCGGGCCGTTGAACAACAAGATGGTCATGGCCGCGCCGCCGTCGGCGTCGGGAGCAACGGTGTTGATCTCGGTGAAGGTCTGCTCCTTCCAGGTGTTGAAGTGCACGGCATCGGTGTCGACGGTGACCGGGCCCATGGTGCCGGTGAGGTGCCCTGACAACAGGCCGTCCTCTTCGACGTGTGGCTCTGTCATGGGCGGTGACTCGGCCCATGCGGACGGCGTGTCTTCACGCACCTCCACGTCGTACGCCGACGGCATGGGCGCTTCGCGCTCCATGACGCACCCTGCCGAAAACGTGGTCGCCACGATGGTGGTGCTCATGCACACGGCCATGCTCAGAATCTTCACCTTGCTCATCCCTGCCTCCTTCGGCGCCGCCCCTGATGCTTGCGCCTGCTTAAAAACTCGGCACAACAACGCCCCAGCTGAAGCCGACAGCGAAAGAAAAACCGCGGGGGCATGCCCTGGGAGCAGGCCTTGTCGACGACAAACGCTGCGAAACGCGCACACAGATCAACTCCATCGCCTTTGCCCTGCGCCGCCGACCCGGGTGTGACATATTGGCCGCATGGGACTGCTGGACCGCTGGATGAACCGCCTCCTCGGCGACAAAGAAGAGCCGACGACGACGCCTGCGTCGCCTCCCACGCAGATGCAGGTCGACTCCCTCGGGCGCGTTGACGGCGGCATCAAAGACCCCCTCGACGACGTGCTCGACGCCGCCCGCTCCCGCCTCACCCTCGACGACGCCGGCCGGCGCTATGCGCAAAGCGCCGAATTCGCCGGCGAGCTGTTGCTCCTCGACAACGGCGGACGCTCCAAAGCCGCCGACGGTCTCCTCGCCGACGCCCTTTTGGTGTCGCCATCGGAGGGCCTCCGTCGACGGCTGGCCGAGCGGCTGCTGCACCGCGGCGACCGTGAAGGCGCCAAACACCTGTTGCAGGTGTTGCGCGACACCAAAGAGCACAACGTCTTTGCCCTGCTGCAGTTGGGCAGCCTCGCCGAGCAAGACAGCGACGAGCGCTCGGCGCTGCACTTGTATGAGCAGGTGTTGGCCAACGACATTCGGCATCCGCAGGCATTGTCGCGGGCCCGGGTGTTGCGGCGCTCGCTCGGTACGTCTTCTGGCGTCGGGCAAAAGACACGCAACTTGCTCACCCGGTTTTTGGGCGCCCGGGCCGCAGGCTCGCGGTACGCCGTTCTCGAGGAGATCGGGCGCGGCGGTGCCGCCACCGTGTTTCGCGCCCGCGACCGCGTGATGGACCGCGAAGTGGCGCTGAAGATCTTCCACCCTCGAGGACGCGCCGCCGACCGCCGTGAACGCATCCGCTACGAGGCACGCATCGCAGGCGCCTTTGACCACCCCCACATCGCCCCCATCCTCGACGTCGACACCGAGCGCGATCTCCTGGTGATGGGGCTGTGTGCCGGCGGCAGCTTGCGCGCCAAGGTCGCCAAGGGCCGCCTCGCCGTGCGTGAGGTGGGCGAGCTGGGCAGCGTCTTGCTGCGCACCTTGGGCGACGTGCACCTCGCCGGCCAAGTGCACCTCGACGTCAAACCGTCGAACCTGCTGTTTCACGACGACCGCCTGATGCTCTGCGACTTCGGCACCGCCGGCATGCGCGAGCTGGGTGCGGCCGCCGGCACCCGGGCCTACATGGCGCCTGAACAACGTCGTGGCGCCGCCCTCGGCCCTTCCGCTGACCTCTTCGCCACCGGACTCGTGTTGGCGGAGTGCCTCATGGGCCACCTGCCGCCGCTCGACGACGAAGGGCGCGTTGACATCCGACTCGACTCTCTTCCTGAAGGGCCGCGCAAGCGTGGCATGCGGCACGTGCTGCGCCGTTTGACGGCTCCCCAGCCCGAACAACGCCCCCAGGATGCCCACGCCATCGCCGACGGCTGGCTGGAGGCCACCGCCCTCCCCGTCACCGAGAAGGAGGGGGAGGCGTTGTTGGCGCGCGTCGAATCCCTGGCCGAACGCAAAGGGCCGGCGGCGTTGGCGCGCATGGCGCAAGACCCGCTGATTCAAGCGCTGCAGCCCCCTCCGCAAGGGCCCTGACGATGAAACCCCAAAAAGGGCATTGACGAGGTGGCCTTTGGCTCTATAGGTAGGGGGTGACCACACGTGCGGACAGTTGGCCGAGTGGTTGAAGGCACTTGATTCGAAATCAAGCGAGCGTTCACGCGTTCCGGGGGTTCGAATCCCTCACTGTCTGCCAAGAAACCCGCTCTTCGGAGCGGGTTTCGTTTTTGCGGCAGAGGGCGGCGAAGGCGTGCGAACGAAGGTTTGTTCGGCGGTTTTTGCACGTTTTCTTCGCTTTATTGCAACTCCATTCCCAACAAGCAGTGCCGTACGCCATTTGGGAGCGTTGGTTTTCAGCTGTGAGCCCCTCCCTGCGGAGACGACAGTTTTCTTTTCTTTTCAAGCACTTGCCGGTTCATTTGCCTTACTGGCAGAGGGGCTGTGCGTATGCTGGTGGGGCTTTGTCGCTGACAGCTGCGGTGGTGGAGCGCTCTGGCCAACAGAGATGGCATGTGGGGTCTGGTTCTTCTGCTTGCAGAGGGAAGAGGACAGGTGTGCGCGTTGGTGGGGTGGGGATGGTTCGGGTCCGATTTGGCACACGGCGTGCTTGGAGGGGCCCCACCGGGGGCGGGAGTGTCCTGGATTCGGTGTTTGGCCCGGCGGCGCTACAAAGGAGCCGTTATGGCCACCAAGAAGAAGCGCAAACCGAAGAAATCCAACGTTCCCTTCACCGGCGACAACCTGCCGCCAGA